>WOR8_10005662_pt1 | contig 20876 bp, 15 predicted proteins | sample DeeMarSeWOR38_10_FD_19890 | JGI IMG/M metagenome (IMG submission 19890) | reverse complement strand
CCCGCCGGCCCCTCAATTCGAGACGATCGGCGGCCCGTGTGCCGGAGGTGTCAGATTCGTCCAACGCTTCGATTTCCCTGTCGAGTTGATCGATGTCGCCGCGTTGTTCGGCGATTAATCCCCGTAAAAAATGAGTTTTGCTTGCCACCATTGCCGGGGGCCCTTCGGGCGCGGTAAGAATCCGATCCGAAATCTGCCAGGCCTCATCCGGTTGGTCGGTACGCAGGAGGATAACGGCTTCCAGAAGCAGGATATCCGTGGTTACACGCTGCCCGCTGCGCACCAGCTCGTTTTGAGCCAGGTGCACCCATACCAGGGCCCTGTCGTAGGACCGCAGCCCCAGCATGCAAACGGCAAGGTTATACTGGGCGTCTATGACCGCCTTGTGATCATCGCGCAGGTAGGCCCGGTTCAGTGCCTGGCGGTACAGGTTCGCGGCCTGTTCAAGTTGGCCGTTGTCGTAGGCAATTCGCGCTGAGCGGTTTAAGCGCATGGCAGTTTCGTCGTCCTGGGAGCGTTCGGACACATTCCGGGAAGGGCCGCATCCCTCAACCATCAACAAACACACCATCAGCACCAGGGCCACCACAGCAGAGCGAAATTTGGATGGGAAATGAAGGGTCACGGGTTCACCTCCGCCGGTGATATGCGCGGGGGCGTCGGTTGGGCTCCGGCCGTGCCGCCGCCGATCAACCAGTGGGATTGCAGCTGCTTTATCAGTTGCTCCAGTTCGGCCATCACCTGCTGGGTTTGCAGAAGCAATACCGGAACGTTGTCGGTTGCTTGCCCCACGTTGGCCGCAATTCGGGGTAACTGAGGAGTGGCGCGGCTCAGATCTTTCATCACCGCCTGCGCGGAAACCAGCACCTCTTTCAGGTTCCGGGTGATTTCCGGCAGATCCCCGGCCTGCTCATTGATCCGGGTTGAAATCTGAGAAACTTGATCGATGGTTGTTTCCAGATTGTCAAATAGCGGATCGAGCCGCTGCATGTTGTCGTTGAGCTGCGTCACCAGCTGTTCGACTTCATCTACCAGCCGTTCTTCGAACAGCAGTCGGCCGAGCAGGCCTTCGCCCTGACTGATTTTACCGGATATGGTCGACATATTGGCCAGCAGCTGCTGCAAATTGCCCTGGGGATCCTGCATATCCCTGACAACCATCAGCAGCGAGTGGATAGCCGCCTGGGTGTCATCGATCATGGGAAATACTTTCGACCGCACCTCATCCAGGATCTCACCGACGGATTCGGTGGGGGCCCGGTCAGCCTTGGCGGTGATCACGGCAAACTCCCAGTCGAGGGGTTCCTGGAAGCCCCGGTCGATATGCAGGAAGGAGTCCCCCGCTACGCCGAAACGCTTGCGGATGACCGCCGACGAATCGGTCCGTACGAAGTCCTTCATATTGCTTTGAATTTGCACATCAGCGTACATTTGCTGCTGGGGATCAATGACAATGCGGCGCACCTGCCCGGCTTTGGTGCCCAGGATTTCTACCACAGCCCCCTCGACAAGGCCGAAGAGGCCGTCAGACGGCAAAATCACCTTCAAGCGGGCACCCGGATCCAGCCACTGGCGGACACGGCCGGAAAACATGAAGGAGACCGCAAATATCAGCACGGTCAGCAACACAATGATGCCGACAAGCTGATTGGCATAACGAAATGTGGTCCGTCCCGATATTATCGTCACCGACTCACCTCCATCAGTTGACGACCTGCCAGGCGGTAGCGGCGGGTTGCCGGAATGGACGGATCCCGCCAGATGAATTTATCGGATGTCAGCCACATAATCGCTGCACCCCGATTGCGTGCGTCACGTATGGAATTGATCAAATTCGGCATCATCTCTTTAAAGCATCCTTCACTGCTTTCTTCAAGCAGGATTAGCATCGGTTGTCCCAGAAAGGCCCTCACACAGGCTGCCCGCTGCAGATCGGCCGGCAGGCTGTCTTTTGAATACCCCAGCGGCACGCCCGGCAGGTCAAATTTTTCGGCCAGCTTCGCCGCCTCGTCACGAAGCTCGGCCAGCGGCCGCCGGGTATGGTGAAGCTGTGGGAGCAATAGGTTGTCAAGCAGGGAGAGGTGACCCAGCCAATTCCCCCGGGCAAAAACCCTTCCGATGCGCCCGCGCAGGGCATTGGCAACATCAGGCGGCAGCTGCGACCACTTTTTCCCGAGAAAGGACACCTCCCCTTTAAGGGGAATCTCCAGGCCTGCACAGGTATCGCCCAGCACCGTTCCCTGCTGCTGTCTTTCGACCCGGATCAGCGCAAGTTCTCCGCCCAGCAGACGCAACGGCACGCTAACGCTTTTGCTGCGGCTGGAAGGATCGGCCATCAGGGCAACGTCCTCAAAACGTAAGATTACCCGGCGTTCTTCAATACCCTTTATCATCTGTTTGGGTTCCCGGTTCACGGTTCTGGGTTCATAGGCTCGTTGTTTAACCCTGAACCGAGAACCTTTGAACGGTGGGGGTTTAACCTCATATCAATATTGTCACCACCACGGATATCAACAGCGTTGCAATGACGGCTTTCATAATACCGGCCGGCAGAAGGTGGTGCACGTCCGTGGTTATGCCGGCAAACGACAATCCGGTCGTACAGCCAACCAAACCCGTCACATAGCCGACGGGAAGGGTCGTCAGCGGTATGGCCGCGAAATCCGCAGGCCCCATCGCCGTCAAAATCTCGAACACAAAATCGTAGACCGTTAAATTCGTGGCCGACAGGGCATTGCCGGCCACAAAACCCGTTGCCAGGGTCACTACCGTGAAAACGATGGTCAGGCTGAACATGCACACGGATGCAGCCATAACGCGCGGCACCAGAATATAGATAAACGGATCAATACCCTGGGCGTCCAGCATTCGAATCTGGCCGTCGGCCTGCATGATACCCAGCTCGATCATGAACACCGAGACGCTGCGCCCGATGACGATCAGGGCGACCAGCAGAGGGGCAATCTCGCGTACCAGCACGATTACCAGCAGACTGCCGGCAAACTCGGATTGGCCGAATATCCTCAACCAGTAAAGTGTCTCGAAGACGACGCCCAGTCCGATTATCAGGGCGGTCAGGACGATAAACGGCAGCGCGCGGGTCCCGATCTGGTGGCATTGGTTCAAGAATTCCGCCCGTACCGTCCGGCGCCAGGTCAGCAGACGGCAGCTTTGCCAGAAAGCGGCCCCGGCAATACTGATAAAAATGATAAGCCCCTGCAATTGATAGATTGTCCATTGCCCGATGGCAGTCATCATACCCGGTGAAGCGGCTTCGCCGTCAAGGGGGCGGTCATAAAACTCTGCTGGTTTTTCAATAGCATTCATATTCGACCCGTCAGTAGATAGGTTGAGATCTCACCGACATCTTTCAAATAAAAGCTGCCCCTTACCTTGAAAACATAACTTTGGCGCAGGGATCGATAGGCAGCTTCGCTGACATGGATACCGCCGGTCACCCCGGTATCGGCCATGCTCACCGCCACCTCTACTGCATCGCCCCAGATATTGTAAAACCGCCGGCGCCTGCCCAAACGAAAGCCCATGACCGCCCCCCTGTCAAGGCCGATGCGAAAGGCCATGCGCTTGTCCAGGTCGGCGAACAGTTGGGTACAATGGTCCTGAAGGCTCAAGGCAATATCGGCCATTATGCGGCCATGATCCGTTTGGCCCTCCTTGAAGCCGGTGGCGCAGACGATCTGCTCGCCGGCCATATTCCAGTAGTCTATATCATGGGCATCCACCAGCTCTTCGAAATAACAGACCAGGCTATCCACCGCCAGACGCGATTGGTTTTCACCAATGTTATGGGCCAGGGACAGCGGGTCAACGAATCGCAGCACGAGCACGGCAACGTCGCTATGAACGTCTGCTTCCAACGTATTGTCGTCATATCCGCGGTCTTTGGTCAGGTCCGCCAAGGCAGCCGAACTGTCGGGTACCGCTGTACGATCCGTGCCTCGGATGGGACTGGGCGTATCCGGGGCCATGCCCGTCGACTCGATCGATCGGTCCGGCTGACTGAATTGACCTGCCGCATCCGTGTTGCGATCGGTTCCCGCTGACGGATCCGGCAACGGCAGCGACCGGGTTTTGGCGCTTGAAAACCGCAGCGCCAAAAGGGCGGCAATGGCTTTCGCAAAAGCAATATCCTCAACGTCCCACCGGTGGGATTTGCCCTCGTGCTCAAGCCACAGCGCACCGACGGTTTGACCAGCATGGATCACGGGAACGCCCAGCAGCGCGCGGCAACCCATGGGCTGCAAATATACCTGCTGTAATTCGGCGAACTGATCCGCTTCATCCGAATCGGAAATAACGATCTCGGCCTTTTTTTGCAGATACTCGAAGAGCCTCGGAAAATCGTCACTGCTAAATACGGTTCCGCGGCTGTGGCCTTTGCTTTCGTTGTCATAACAGTCCAGGCAATTTAGCCGGGTTCCGCCGGCCTCGATCTGCCAGCAACTGGCGCGTCGGACGGATGCTGCCTCCGAAACCATTTCCGTTAACCGGCCGATGGAATCCTTATCATCCGGATCGAAAACCGATACATCAGATGCCAGCTGCGAAAAGGCCCGGCTCTGGGCCTCCACTTCCTGTTTGCGACTCAATATCTCCCGGGCGTCACGGTCAGCCCTGATTCCTTGAAACACCAGCAACACGGCCATGATCGATGCCAGGCCCACGATAACGCCTGTCATCAGCAAGGCCTTGCTGAAAGTCGCTTTAACAAAACCGATAAAATCGTCTTCCGGAACCACAATCATCACCGACCAGTCGCGACCAACCGTATTGCGTAACGATGAAATCGAATTGAGGTAGCGACGGTTGTCGACGGTCAGGATGCGGCTGCCGTGGCCTTCGATTTTAAAGCGGCTGTAAGCGCGATTCAGAACCGGATCACCGAGCTCTTGCAGCATCGCCGGCTGGAATGTATCGCCGACCCGTTTTAACATGCGCTCAACCTGGGGATAAACCACCAGGCCTCCCTGTTGATCAATAATCAAGGCCAGACCGTTGCGGCCGATCGCCAACTCATTAAAAAAATTACTTAATTGACTGAGCTCGATATCAGCCCCGAGCACGCCCAGCAACTGGTCATCGTCGTCGTAAACGGGCATGGCGGCCGTCACGCCCGGTTGCTGATCGGTAAAGAAAATATATACATCCGTCCAGAACAGCTCCCGGGCTTGGGCAGCACCGACGTACCAGGGCCTGGTGCGGGCATCATAGGTGTCATCCGCCACTTCTTCCTCGGCAACCACTCGGCCCGAGGTATCCCGCCGCACCCACTTGACCTGCTTGGAACTATCGGTACGGTCGATGATTTTGGTATGGATGCTGCCGTCCGGCATCTTTCTGGGCATGATGAAATTGCCCTTTGCATCTGCTATGGAAAAAATGGTCAGTTGCGGATAATTTTTCAAAATCTGGATGACGTACGGCTCAATCTGAGAGCGGCTGGTGATGCCGATGGATGGATCTCTGACGATGTTGGCAACCAATTGGACCATATCCGATGCCGGGATAAGATAGTTTTTTACTTCAGCCGCGATTCGACGGTCCAGGGTTTCCAGCAAGTCATCCGTCAACTCCAGGGCATCATGGCGGTTGTTTTGGTAGGCATAAACCGCGATGAACGCAATCGACGCAATCATCAAGGCCAGGCATCCCAGCGGAATGGCCACCCGGATCAGCCGTCTTCTCCGCCTCTGCCGGCGGGTGCGGATATCCAGACTTATGTCAACCAGCTCACGTGCGCGCAAAGTTCAGCTCCCCTGCGAGTTAAGATGAAGAAATATAGACCCGATTGCAGGACGTGTCAAATGGTCTGGAGCGGGATCACCCGATAAGGGAGGCGGAGATTTTCCATTGTCGCCACCGGCTTTTCAGTCCAACTGGTTTTTAGATCTTGACGTTTTATTTTGAAGATCTATGTTGTTACCACGATGTAGTATAATGAGCCCGTGCTAAACCAGGACCCCCAATGCAAGTTGAAGCCGGGCAAAGAACAGCGGCTGCCAATTCATGAAGCCGGGGACGACAGATGCCAAATCCCTACCACTTAAACTTTCAAGACCTGGATGAAGATGCCGTTGTGCGCGCCATCCTGGAAGGGACCGCCACTGAAACAGGAGCAGGGTTTTTTGCCGCTCTGGTTGAAAATCTCGCCAAGGCCCTCCATACCCAGAGTGCGTGGGTTACCGAGTTCATTCCTAAAACCAGACAACTGCGGGCCCTTGCCTTCTGGGCGGACGGGAAGTTGATGCCCAATTTTGAAATGGATATCGACGGGACACCCTGTCAGGCAGTGGTTGAAACCGCCCAGCTTGTTCACTACCGCGACAAAATAACCGAGTTTTTCCCCAACAACCATACGATAAGGAAATTTCGCGCCGCCAGTTATATGGGGGTACCGTTGTTGGACGCCGGCGGAAAAATCCTCGGCAACCTGGCGGTACTCGATACGCGTCCCATGCGCAAAAAGCCCAAGGCGCTGGCCATTTTTCAAATATTTGCGACCCGGGCCTCGGCAGAACTGCAACGCCTGTATGCTGATAGTGAAATAAAGCAGCGTGAAGAAAAATACCGGCGGATTGTGGAGACCGCCGCGGAAGGCTTTTTATTGATGGATGAACACTGCGTCATCAATGACCTCAATGAGGCTTTTTGCAATATGATCGGTTACAGCCGGGAAGATATTATCGGCAAAACACCGTTTGATTTTACCAGGGAAGATAACAAGCACTATTTTTCAATGAATACGGGGGATTTACAATCCGAGGGCAAGACCAAGTTTGAAAGCACTTTTGTTTCCAGGAATAGCCGCACCATTCCGGCTCTGATGCACCGCAGCACACTGCGGGATGACCAGGGAAACCTCATCGGCCACATGGCCTTTGTAACCGATATGACCGAACAGAAAAAGTCCTTGACCCTGGCAGGGGAAATCCAGAGAAGTCTGCTGCCCCATGAGAGCCCCCGGGTTCAGGGTCTGGATATCGCCGGTCGCAACGATACCTGTGAAGAAATCGGTGGGGACTATTTTGATTTCCTCGAGGAGTTGGAATGCGCCCATAACCATTTCGAGGCGGTGGTGGGAGACGTTACCGGCCACGGTGTCGACGCCGCCCTGCTGATGACCACCGCCCGGGCATTTTTGCGAATGCGCGCGGCTCAGTGCGGTACCATCTCCCAGATAGTCACAGAGATGAATCGTCATTTAACCCTTGATTTTCTGCATACCGGTCGCTTTATGTCCTTGTTCTACATAAGTATCGATCCAGAGACGAAAACCCTTCAATGGGTAAGAGCCGGTCATGACCCGGCCATCCTGTATGATCCCGCACAAGACAACTTCGAGGAGCTGAAAGGTGACGGCTTGGCGCTGGGAGTGGATGAAAATTTCGCTTATCAGGAAAACCTGAAAACCGGGCTTGAGCCGGGGCAGGTCGTCGCCATCGGCACCGACGGCATTTGGGAGACCTTCAATCCAAAGGGCGAAATGTTCGGCAAGGAACGCTTTCGACAAATAATTCGAGAAAATTCACACCGGGCTGCAAGCCAGATGGTGGCGGCCGTGTATCAGGAAATAGACAGATTTGCCAGCGGCGCCAAAAAGAAGGATGACATAACACTGGTGATAATTAAAATACAAAAGTTGCCGGTGGAAAAAGAAGATTGGCAAATTTAATGGCTCAGAACAATGCAAAGGAGATTAACGCAATGAATGTAGATCAATTTAAAGCCTTGCTCAAGCCTGTGACTGACCTTGTGTCCAGTGGCGCGGTGGAAGCCACGCTGGCCGAAGAACTGAATCGCCGTTTCCCGCCCGGAAGCGAAACCTTCGATGCCATAGAAAAAGCATGCCATGAGGCCATTGCGGCCGGATGGATGTGCGCCAACGGTGAACCCGGCGGGCCCCGCTGGGGGCGGGTGATCGAACCCTGTGAGGAAACCGGCGGGCTCAGCGTCGACGTGGTGGATCTGACCGACCTGGTGGGCGGGCTCCACAGTCATCCCGTGGGAGAGGTCTGCATGGTCATGCCGATCACACCCGGCGCCCGGTTTGACGGTACCGACCGCGGCTGGTGCGTATTCGAACCGGAAACGTCTCACCACCCCACGGTAACGAACGGCCGGGCCCTGATACTGTACATGCTGCCGGAGGGCAGAATCGATTTCGCCGAGCCGAGAAAGTAGGTTTCCGAATGAACGGGGACCGCTCAATTGGAAGTTATTGCTTATTGGGTATTCGTTATTTGAATTGCTTGGCAGCATGCCTGATTTTCATAATTTTTGCTTGACATAACTATCATTCTTGATTATTTATTCTTGTTCGTTTGATCCTCGATAGTTCAGATAATAGAGTTCGGTGCAAAGCGGAGTGAACACTGATCATCGATACAAGTGATAACTGACGATTGATCCCCAGTAGCTCAGTTGGCAGAGCAAGTGGCTGTTAACCACTGGGTCCGCGGTTCGAGTCCGTGCTGGGGAGCCAAACAATAAAGGCTCGGTCTTTCAGATCGAGCCTTTATTGTTATTTTTTTAGAAATTGAAAGTTAAGCGTCTAATCCGGGTCGAAGTCTCAATTGCAACTCATCCAGCTGCTGCTTGCTGGTGGCAGCAGGTGCGCCGGTGAGCAGGCAGGCTGCCTTTTGGGTTTTGGGAAAGGCGATGACGTCCCGGATGGAGGTTTCACCGCACAGGAGCATCACCAGGCGGTCAAAACCGATGGCGATGCCGCCGTGGGGGGGTGCTCCCGAATCCAGGGCCGAAAGTAAAAACCCGAATTTACCCTCGTAAGCCTCGCGCTTCATTCCCAGGGCCATGAAGACTTTTTCCTGTATTTCCCTCTGATGGATACGGATACTGCCGCCGCCGACTTCAAACCCGTTGAGCACCAGGTCATAAGCGCGGGAAGAAACCGCCAGGGGATCGTCCTGCAGTTTGTCGAAATCTTCTTCCAGGGGCGATGTAAACGGATGGTGCAGCGCCTGATACCGCTTTTCGGTTTCATCGTACTCGAACATGGGAAACCGGGTAACCCACAAAAAGTCGAACCGATCTTCGTCGATCAGCTTGAGTCTCCGGCCCAGATGATTTCTGAGATTACCCAGGGCTTCATTGACGATCCTGGGCTGGTCGGCCACAAAAAAGATCAGATCACCCGGCTCCATTTCGATACGCTCGGCCAGGGCCTTTTTTTCTTCGTCGGTGAAAAACTTCGTGATCGGGCTTTGCCATTCATCATCCTTGACCTTTATCCAGGCCATACCCCTGGCCCGGTATACGGCGACAAAATCCGTCAGATCATCGATCTCTTTGCGTGAAAAATTGATGCACCCTTTGGCATTCAGGGCTTTGACGATGCCGCCTTTCTTGACGGCGCCGGAAAATACTTTGAAGCCGCTGCTCGCGACAATATCCGAGATGTCTTTGAGTTCAAGGCCGAAACGGGTATCCGGCTTATCCAACCCGTAGCGGCCGACGGCCTCTTCATAGGTCAGGCGGCGAAACGGCGGTTTCATTTCCAGGTTGAGCACATCTTGAAAGAGGGCGGTCATCATCCCCTCGGTCAGCTGGATGATCTCTTCTTGCCCCACAAATGACATTTCGATATCGATCTGGGTAAACTCCGGCTGGCGGTCGGCCCTCAGATCTTCGTCCCGGAAACAGCGCACGATCTGGTAATAACGGTCGTAACCGGAAATCATAAACAGCTGCTTGAATATCTGAGGCGACTGGGGCAGCGCATAAAATTGCCCCGGGTTGACCCGGCTGGGCACCAGATAGTCCCGGGCGCCCTCCGGGGTGCTGCGGGTCAAAAAGGGGGTTTCGAGATCCAGGAATCCCTGGTTGTTTAAATAATTTCGGACCGCAGCGCCGGCTTTGTGCCTCAATATCAGATTGCGCTGCATCTGGGGCCGCCTCAGATCCAGGTGCCGGTACTGGAGCCGGATGTTTTCAGACACATCGATGTGGTCCTCGATTAAAAATGGCGGTGTTTGGGCCGGATTCAGGATTTTAAGCTCACTGACCAGCACCTCGATTTCTCCGGTGTGCAAATTGGGATTGACCATGCCATCGGGACGGGGATCCACCTTGCCCCGCACGGCCAGTACATATTCATTGCGGATAGCATGGGCCTTGGCATGCACGGCCTGGTCGACTGCGGGGTTGAAGACCACCTGGGTGATGCCATCGCGGTCCCGCAGATCCACGAAAATTACGCCGCCGTGATCCCGGCGACGCAGGACCCAGCCCATCAAAACCACTTCCTTGCCGATATCTTTTGCGCCGAGCTCACAGCAGCCGTTGGTTCTGCGCATATTTCCAAGTACATCCACCAATTGGTGTTACTCCTTTCGTCAACCTTATGCTAGTGTCTGATTATTGCCGGTAATTGCTGGTGTAAGGTATCGGGCTGAAGGTAGAAGGTTGAGGGTTCTGATGCTTCAATCCTTTACCCTATAACTTCTACCTTATGCCACCTGGTCATGGCAACCGGAGATTATTTATTGAATCTTTTTTTCAGATTCTCAACAAGCCTATCAATAGGAACAGCCTCCTGCTCCTTCGTCGCCATATTTCGAAGGATGACGGCTGCCTCTTTCAACTCATTTTCACCGACGATCAATACATTGGCAGCGCCCAGCCGGTCCGCCCGTTTCATCTGGCTCTTCAGACTTTTAGCCCCCATGTCCATCTCGGCCCGGATCCCCGATTTTCCTAAAAGGCACACCCATTCAAAGGCCAGGGCCTGGCTTTCGGCCCCTAACGCCGCCAGGAAAATATCCGGCCTGGGGATCATGTCGGGGGCATTCAACCCGAACAGTTCCGCGAGTCGGTCAAACCCGATGGCAAAGCCCGTGGCCGGAATGTCGGGACCGCCTAACTCCCTGACCAGATTGTCATAGCGGCCGCCCCCGGCCACCGCGCTCTGAGCGCCCAAAGAGGTTGTCTGGATTTCAAAAGCGGTGCGGGTATAATAATCAAGCCCCCGTACCAGCCGCTTGTCAACAACGAAAGGCACATTGAGATTGTCAAGGGCGCTCATTACCTCGTCAAAATCAGCCCGACAATCGTCACACAGCGAATCCTGAATCGAGGGTGCATCGGTTAATGCTTCCCGGCAGGTGGGCACTTTACAGTCCAGAACCCGCAGAGGATTACGGTCCCGCCGTCGATTACAATCCGAACACAGCCGGTCGCTGACGGACACCAGGTATCGGGTCAACGCCTTTCTGAAATCAGGGCGGCATTGGGGACATCCAAGGGAGTTGATGTGGGCGTTGATATCCGCAAGCTCAAGCCGTGTAAAAAGTGTGACCAGCAAATAAATCAACTGGGCATCGGCCAGACCGGACTGCACGCCGAATATTTCCGCATCAATCTGGTAAAACTGCCGGTAGCGGCCCTTTTGTGGTCTTTCCCGACGGAACATGGGTCCGATCATGTAAAATTTCTGAACCGGATCTTGAGCGAATAATTTGTGCTGGATATAGGCACGTGCAATGGAGGCCGTGGCCTCCGGACGCAGGGTGATCAGATCCCCTTTACGATCCGGAAAGGTATACATCTCCTTTTCAACAATATCCGTATCTTCACCGATGCTCCTGGCAAACAATTCCGTCCGTTCCATGACCGGGATGCGGATCTCCTTGAAACCGAAATCTTCCAGCAGTTGGCGGGCAACGCTTTCAATTTGTTGCCATATCTCGACTTCACCGGGAAGTATGTCTTTAAATCCTCTAATTAACTGTATCATGGGTATCGTAACTTTAGAAGAAACGTATTTTCGCTTTAAAAATTTATTAACGTATCCCAGAGTTAGCAAATTAGTCAATATTTATATTGCACCGCTTCAAAAAAACAAGATCCTCACACCCAGAGCCGGCATCAGCGGTTGTAAAAAACCGTTGACGGGCAGAGCGCTTTTTGTTGACGGGCAGAGCGCTTTTTTTGACACCCGCCGAATAAGCCGGCGGTTATTATTTCCTCCTTGACACGCTCTGGTGGATTGCATAATTGTTAACTCTTAAGATAAAACACTGAAGATAATACACATATTCAACAACCCGCATCTTAGCCTTAGCCTGCCGGAGGGAGTTTGGATAAAACCGGAAAATCTAACGGTTTGACCGACGTCGAGGGACTCCTGGTCGGCCATTTCACCGACATCGAGGCGGTCTGCGGTGTCACCGCTGTGGTCTGCCCCCAAGGTGCAATTGCCGGGGTGGATGGTGCAATTGCCGGGGTGGATGTGCGCGGCTCAGCACCGGGAACCCGTGAAACCGATTTGATGGCACCCCACAACCTGATTGAAAAGGTCCAGGCGGTGGTGCTGTCCGGTGGATCTGCTTTTGGTCTGGCAACCGCCGACGGCGCGACCCGTTGGCTGGCCGGTCAGGGCTGGGGCTTTCCCCTTGACCGGGGCTACGTGGTGCCGATTGTGCCGGCCGCCGTGCTCTATGACCTGGGCCGGGGGCCGGATTTCATTCCACCCATCAAGGCGGATTGGGGGCGATGGGCTTGCGAGGGTGCCGACGATTCTCCGGTACAAACCGGCAGTGTCGGTGCCGCAACCGGCGCATTCTCCTACAGCATCAAAGGCGGCCTTGGCACCGCCAGCCTGATTTTAGATGCCGGCATAACGGTAGCGGCGCTTGTGGCGGTTAACTCCGTTGGTTCGGTCGTCAACCCTGAAAGCGGACGCCCATGGGAGATCGGTCTGGAAATTGATGGCGAGTTCGGTGAGCGGGGCAAACGCGCAATCAGGCTTCCCGAGCCTCCACCACCGCAACCTGCTCAGAATACAACCCTGGGCATCATTGCCACGGATGCAGCCTTGTCTGTAGCCCAGGCGCAAAAAGTGGCCCAGATGGCTCATGACGGCATGGCCCGGGCCATTCGACCTGCCCACACGATGTTTGATGGAGACACCATTTTCTGCCTGGCCACCGGAGGAAAAGAACTGCCCGAAATACACGGTATTTATAAGGCACCGCAGGCCCTTGCGTTGAATGAGCTGGGACATGGCGCCGCCAATTGCATGTCCCGGGCCATCATTAACGCCATCCTGACGGCCGAGAGCCTGGCCGGCATGACCGCTTTTTGTGATCTGGAAGACCTTTAGGACTATGTCACAAAAGTATCGCTGACAAAATGACTGTATATCTTTAGGACACTTAGGTTTATGATCTAAAAAATCACGAGCACCAATTCACAAATAACAAATAATATCCAAATTTCAATTTCCAATGACCAAAACTTTAAACGTTGATCCTTCTGACGCCTTTAGATAAAAGATAACCAAGACGGACGTTTCGGTCATTGATTATTGAGATTTATTTGGAATTTGTGATTTGGTATTTGGGATTTTATGAACGGTAATCAGACTGAAACCAATAAAATCCATCTGAGCGTAACCAAATCTGATATGTTATATTATTGACTCGTCAAGGAGGTCCCATGAAACGATTCGCTCTGTTTATTGTGATGCTGACACTTGTCACGCATGTTCCACCGGCCTTGGCCGAAACCCCGCAAAAAGGCGGTAGCCTGGTGGTCTGCCAACCGGCCGAACCTCCTTCAGGGCTTGATCCAACCTCCGGTACATCGGCGGCCATTGACCGCATTGTTTACGCGAATATCTATGAAGGCCTGGTTAAAGTCACCAGCAACGGCAAATATATTCCTGGCCTGGCCACCAAATGGCAGGTCTCCCCTGATGGGCGCGTCTACACCTTTGACCTGCGCAGGGGCGTCAAATTCCATAATGGCGAACCGTTTAACGCCAATGTGGCCAAATGGAACCTTAACCGCGCCCGGGCTGAAGATACCAAAAATGTTCATCCTGAATTTTTTAGAGTGATCGACAAAATAGAGACACCGGATGATCATACGCTGGTTTGTTATCTAAAAGAGGTCGATGCCCTGTTCATCCCCCATATGGCCACCGGCGATGCGGTCTTCCTGCCGATGAACGGCTATGAAAAGGCCAGCACCCATCCCATCGGCACCGGACCTTTTCAGTTCGTCAAATGGGTCCGCGGCGACCGGGTGGAAATGATCCGTTTTGACGGCTACTGGAATCCGGCCTTGCCGTATCTGGACAAGGTGACCTTCAAATTTATCGGCGATGCCAGCGCCCAGATCACCGCGCTCAAAGCCGGCGACATCGATGTTCTCGGCTGGATATCGGCACCGGAATCGGCTGCGGAGCTGTCCAAGGACAAGCGCTTCAAAGTGTATGCGGGCACCACCACCGGTGAGGTCATCATGTCAACCAACAACAAAGCCAAACCCTTCGACAACAAACTGGTGCGCCAGGCCATGGCTTACGCCATCGATCGTCAAATGGTTGTCGATCTGGTCATGTTCGGTTACGGCACGCCCATCGGATCACATTGGTCTCCATCAACGCCCTATTATGTGGATTTGACCGGGAAATTCCCGCACGATCCGGCAAAGGCCGGGGAACTTCTGGCCAAAGCGGGTTATCCCAACGGATTCGAGGCAACCATTCAGCTGCCTGCCATTTACTCCTACTCGAGAAGGGCCGGTGAAGTCATTGCCGATATGCTGGCCCAGGTTGGCATCAAGCTGAAGATCGAAATTGTCGACTGGGGATTCTGGATCGACAGAATCTACAAGCAAAAAGACTATCAATTGACCATGATAGGGCATGTGGAAGCCTGGGATATCGGCATTTATGCCAAGCCGGACTATTATTTTCAATATGATTCCCAGGAATTTCGCGATGCCTATGCCATGGCATTGAAAGCGCCCAACGAAGCCGAAAAGGCCAAATGGTTTGGTCGTTGCCAGGAAATAATTGCCGAAGACGCCGTCAATGGTTTTCTATTTTCGGCCCCCAATTTGCCGGCGATGAAATCATCCGTCATGGGGTGGTGGGAAAACTATCCGGCCATTGCGCTTGACTGCACAGCAGTATGGTTAAAAAAATAAAGATATCATTTCAAAGCCATTGGTCTTTAGACATAAGATCCCTATTCAAAGGATTGTTTCACCGCAGAGATCGCTGAGTACGCAGAGAAAGGGGATTCATTATTTTGTTTGTCTCTGTGATCTCTGCGTGCTCTGCGGTGAATATTTTTTTCAACTGCACCACAAAGACCGCATGCAGAAAGCTTCATATTAGAATCGATGCTCCGATACCTTACCAAAAAAATCATCACCTTAATCATTCTGCTTTTTTTTGTGTCGATCGCCGTTTTCGCGGTCCTGTTCATAATTCCCGGAGATCCCGCCCAGATCATTCTCGGCATTAATGCCACACCCGAATCCCTTGCCGCCCTGCGCAACGAACTGGGTCTGAATAAATCTTTCCTGGACCAATATCTGGTATGGATCGGCAATCTCCTCAGCGGCCGCGGGAACCGTTCCATCAATTATGACATGCCGGTATATGATTTGATATTGGATCGGCTCGCGGTTACCGGTCCGATGGCGCTGATGGCGATGATCTTTGCTGTCATGATATCGTTGCCGTTAGGGATCTATGCGGCCCGCCACCAGAACCGCAATGGCGATGTCACCGTTATGTTCTTCACCCAGCTGGGGCTGGCAACTCCGGAATTCTGGTTGGGAATCCTGCTGATTTTATTAATGTCGGTTAAATTCGGGTGGTTTTCCGCCGGCGGCTTCCCGGGATGGTCAGCTGATTTCTGGGGATCGCTTAAAGCCCTCTTGCTGCCGGCCCTGGCGCTGGGCCTGATCCGGGCCTCGATTTTAACGCGCTTAACGCGGTCATCCATGCTCGAGGTCCTCAGGGAGGACTATGTCCGCACGGCCCGTGCCAAAGGATTAAAAGAAGGCACCGTTATTTACGTCCATGCCCTGCGCAATGCCCTGATTCCCGTGCTGACGATAATGGGGCTGCAGTTGGGCCAGCTTTTAGCCGGCGCGATCATCATCGAAAACGTCTATTATCTGCCGGGGCTGGGCCGGCTCGTGTTTCAGGCCATTGGCTACCGGGATCTGCCGGTGGTCAGAGATATTGTGTTGTTTATGGCGGCGGCCGTGGTGCTTGTCAATTTTGTCGTGGATTTGGCCTATGCCTCGCTGGATCCGCGAATTCGACTGGAGTAGATAGAAGGTTTCAGGTATTTTTAGTTGCTGGTTGCTGGCTACTCGCAGCTGGTTATCTAATGGTTGGAGGCTTGAGGTTTGAGGTTGGAGGCCTGACCACTCTGCAGTTCAGCCTCAAACCTCAAACCTCTGACCTCAAACTGAAACCCCAATAATGATGAAACAGTTTTTCAGAAATAAAAACTTCACCGTCGGTTTCATTCTGACGTCTGCCGTCGTTCTAACGGCGCTCATCAGCTTGATCTGGACGCCATATGACGGCAACAAGATGAATGCGCGCGTGCGGCTTCAGGGGCCCTCATTGAGCCACCCCCTGGGCACCGATCAGTATGGGCGCGACACCCTTTCCCGCATTATGGTGGGCGCGGGAAACTCGATCGTCGTCGGCCTTGTAACGGTGGTGATGGGCCTGGTTGTGGGCGTATTGCTCGGGTTGGCCTCGGCCTACTACGGCCGCTGGGTGGACGAGTCCATCATGCGCCTTTCCGATCTTTTATTCGGATTCCCGGCGGTGCTGACGGCCATCTTGATTACCTCCATCCTGGGCCCGTCCATGATCAACGCCATGCTGGCCATCGGGATATTTTATATCCCGATATTCGCCCGCCTGACGCGGGCGGTTTCCATGACGATTTGGGAGCGTGAATTTATCGCGGCGGCCCGGGCCAGCGGCATCAGCGACTGGGCCACTGCCTGGCGGCACGTCTTGCCCAATATTCTCTCCCCTCTATTGATCCAGGGAACCATTCAGTTTGCGGTGGCCATCCTGGCCGAGGCCGGACTCAGCTATCTGGGTCTGGGCACCCAACCCCCTCACGCTTCCTGGGGCCGGATGCTGAATGAGGCCCAAACCTTTATGAACCTGTCCCCGTGGATGGCTATCTTCCCCGGGTTGGCCATCGCCTGGGCGGTACTGGGGCTTAATTTACTCGGAGATGGGTTGCGGGATACGCTGGATCCGAAGATGGCAAGGGTCCGTTAATTGCATGCTGATTCCATTAACTTAATAATTAGCAATCACGAAAGCGCAATAAAGCAACCATATTTTAAAATTTAAAATTCGAATATCGAAATCCGAAATCCGAAACAAATTCGAATTTCAAATGACAGAAACCCCAAAAGTTTCGCGCATTGGGATCTAGGATTGTGAATTTGTTTCGAATTTCGTGCTTCGGATTTTCGGATGTAACTGTGAGAATATATGGCACCAGCTGAAAAAATTATTAAAAAAGTTTTAGAAGCCATCGATCCCGAAGAATTGATTGGGCTCACAGCTGAGCATCAACTCGGTCTGGGATCCGGTTGCCGGGACCAACGAGCAGGGGGCAGCGGATTTTGTTGCCCGCTGGGCCGCCGGGCAGGGTTTTGATGTCCTCCAGGAAACGGTTGCGCCCGGCCGGCCCAACGTAATTGTCACCTGGTCTGCCGGCCCCGGCGAGCGAACGCTGATGTTTGAAGGGCACACCGATGTTGTAACACCCGGCGATGTGTCCCGGTGGCGTTACGAGCCTTTTAAAGCCCACATAATCAAGGGACGCATGTTTGGGCGGGGGACCAATGACACCAAGGGCAACCTGGCGGCCATGCTGATCGCCATGACGGCCCTGAAACGCTCCGGAGTGAAATTGACTGGATCCATTATCGGCGGGGTGCTGTGCGACGAAGAGGATCGGATGCTGGGGGTCAGGGATTTTATCGACCGGGGTCATGCCGATCGGATTACCGCAGCCGTCATCTGCGAACCCCAGGACGGCCTTATCTGCACCGCCCAGAAGGGGGCGTTAAGGGCCCAATTTACGATAGCCGGCTGTATGAGCCACGGTGCCATGCCCCTTTCCGGTTTGAACACGGCCCCGGGGATCGCCAAATTAATCCGTCGCTTGCATGACCTGGAAGTGACTGCCGTAAAAAAACAAGGCCGGGATGAAAACCTGGGATGGCCCAGTTTCACCCCGACGGTCATTCAAGCGCCGGCTTCCGGGGCCCCACAGTTAAATGTCATGCCCGGAGAAGCCCGGATCCTGGTGGATATCCGAACCATCCCGGGACAATCTCATCCGGCCATCATCGATGATCTGACCGGCATGGCAGCTGAAATCCGGCGGGAAATTCGCGATGAATACCGGCAATACGACAACTTGCTCGGGCAGCAGCGCACGCATAATCTTAAAATCAAGCTGGATTTGTTAACGGACCGGCCCTGCACCCTGACAGCGCGGGACGAACCCGTGGTCCTGGCCGCAGACTGGGCCACCCGGCAGGTAACCAATCGGGAACCCGGCTACGGCGGCGTGCCGGGGGCCACCAACGGAACCTTTTTATGGGCCCTTAAAAACATACCCATTGTGACCATGGGCGCCGGCGACCGCCAGGTCCCCCACCAGATCGATGAGTGGGTGGATCTGGACCAGTTGGTCGAAACGGCTAAAATCTATGCGTTGACGGCGCTGCATTATTTGCAGCCTTAATTAAATAAAGTGATAAACAGCGTTAAAATAAAGGAATGGATTCGATTATATAAAAACTTTAGACAGGATCGACAGGATTATCAGGATTTTTTTGTTTGTCATTTTCCAGATGAAAATGACAGAACCCAATGCGCCAGGGGCGCATACGTGTACTTACTTATTGGAATATTATTTTTTTAGATTAAGAATTTACGGTTTATCTTGGCAAAGAGTACATTATGTCCACCTCGCCGAAGGCGATGCTGTTTCCAGGCTTTCTTCCGGAAAGCCTGGAAAAGATCCAGTTGATCCTGTAAATCCTGTCTGAAGGTTTTTAATTAAGATGAGAATCCATTCCGTAAAAACGTAAAACATCACAATTCACATGATTGCGATATGGGCGACAAGCTGCTCGAAATAGAAAACCTGTCCGTAAATTTTCATACTCCGGAGGGCATTGCGCGGGCGGTTGACGGGGTTGGTTTCACCCTGGCAACGGGGGAAACCGTCGGCCTCGTGGGTGAATCCGGTTGCGGCAAAAGCGTCACCGCCCTCAGCATATTGGGATTGATTCCTTCACCGCCCGGCCAAATCGAGGCCGGCGAAATTCGGTTCGATGGTCAAAATTTGCTGGATCTCGACAACGAGAGCCTTCGCAATATGCGCGGCCGGTATATATCGATGATATTTCAGGAGCCCATGACCTCTTTAAACCCGGTGCTGACCATTGGCCGTCAGGTTGCTGAGCCGCTGATGATCCATCAGGGACTGAAACGGGCCGCGGCATTTGAAAGAGCCGCCGAGTGGCTGGACCGCGTTAAAATTCCGGCTGCAGCCAAACGGCTGAAAGATTACCCGCACGAGCTATCCGGCGGTATGCGTCAACGGGTTATGATCGCCATGGCCATGGTGTGCGGTCCCAAGCTGCTGATAGCCGATGAACCCACCACCGCCCTGGATGTCACCATCCAGGCCCAGATCCTTTCCCTGATGACCGACCTGAAAGAAGAAGTGGCCATGTCAGTGCTGCTGATCACCCACGATCTGGGAGTGGTCGCGCAAATGGCCTCGCGCGTAATGGTCATGTATGCCGGGCAGATCGTTGAAGAAGCCGGGGTTGTCGATGTATTTGACCATCCATTTCACCCCTATACCCGGGGGCTGCTCAAATCGGCCCCGAGGACCGCGTATCCAGGGAATCGGAGCCGGCGACTGATTGAAATACCGGGAACCGTGCCGCCGCTGACCCGGCAGCTGGTCGGCTGTAAATTCACCGAGCGCTGCCGTCATAGTTTTGAACTTTGCCGGCAGCAGCAACCGACGCTTTTTCAAATATCATCGGGCCACCGGGCCAGATGCTGGTTGATGAAGTACCCCCAAAACAGGAGGGATGATGCCTGACAGACCGTTGTTGAATATTGTCGACCTTGTCAAACACTTCCCCCTGGGTGGCGGCATTTTGGCCAAACCCAGAGGGTGGGTGAAGGCGGTTGACGGTGTTTCATTGGCGGTGTTGCCGGGCGAGAGCTTCGGTCTTGTGGGCGAATCCGGTTGCGGCAAAACGACTCTGGGGCGCCTGATCCTTCGATTGTTGGAGCCTACCGGCGGTTATATCGAATTCGAAGACCAAAATATTTTTTCCCTGGGCTCTGCTCAATTCATGCCTTTGAGGAGACGGATGCAAATCATTTTCCAGGACCCCTACTCAAGCCTGGATCCGCGTATGAAAGTCGATGCCATTGTTACAGAGCCGCTCAGGGCTGTCCGGCGATTGTCCCGTCAGCAGCAGCAGGAAACAGCCGCCGAGCTGTTGAAAAAAGTCGGGCTTCAGGCGGGCGACATCCACAAATATCCACATGAATTTTCCGGCGGGCAACGCCAGAGAATCGGCATTGCCCGCTCTTTGTGCGTGCGGCCGGATTTGATTGTGGCCGATGAACCGGTCAGTGCCCTGGACGTCTCCATCCAAGCCCAGGTGATTAATTTGATGCAGGATTTGAAGGATGAGTTCAATCTGGCCTATGTTTTTATCTCCCATGATTTAAGCATCGTACAGCACATCTGCGACCGTATTGCCGTCATGTATCTGGGAAAGATCATCGAGCTTGCCGTCACCGATGATTTCAGCCGCAGTCCCAGACATCCTTATACCCGGGCGCTGCTGCAGGCGGTCCCTTTACCCGATCCCCATCGCAGAACAGAGCCGTTTGCGATGGAGGGCGATGTCCCGAATCCTATCGACCCGCCCACCGGCTGCTCGTTTCATCCCCGATGCCTTTATAAATTCGAGCGCTGTTCCGCTGAAACCCC
>WOR8_10001904_pt1 | contig 20882 bp, 17 predicted proteins | sample DeeMarSeWOR38_10_FD_19890 | JGI IMG/M metagenome (IMG submission 19890) | reverse complement strand
GGGGATATAATGAGTACGGATGTCGCTACCGTTAGTCCGAAAAGCACTGTAGTTTCTGCAGCAGAGATCATGTCGAGTAACAACATATCCAGTATTGTTGTTTCAGAGAACGGCTATATATCCGGAATTGTCACAGAGACGGACATGCTCAAGAAGGCTGTAGTTGAAGGGCATGATTTCAGCAATATGAAAGTAGAGCAGATTATGTCGTCTCCTGTCCGAACCTTCACCCGCAATCTTTCGGTTATGGAAGCCGGCAAGATCATGGAAACCGAGAACATAAGGCGACTTGTAATTATTGATAATAAACAGCCGGTCGGTATCGTAACTCAAAGCGACCTGGTGCGGGCGCTTGCATCTTATACCTTGTCGAAAGAAGTCTCGGAGATAATGACGAGCGATGTGGCACTTGTAGCCATTTCGGAGGATGTCAAAACAGCGGCGGAATTTATGGCTTCTCAAGACATATCCTGTCTGGTCGTCGTAGATGACGATGCAGTTGTGGGAATCTTCACAGAGCGAGACCTTCTTAAAAGAATCGTTGCAGTCAAACGAGATCCTGCCCGGACCTTTATGAAGGATGTAATGTCATCTCCAGTCGTTACCATACCTTCCGACTGCTCAGTTCTGAGCGCACGAAGATTACTGGAAAAGACTTCAATTCGTCGACTTGTTGTTGTGGATGATGAAAATTTGCGTGGGGTCATAACTCAGACGGATATCCTAAAGGCAATCAAGACTATGCTGGAGGAAGAAGAGCAAAACTACCTCAAACTTCTGAGCGAGTCCAGCAATTGTATTTTTAACATCGATTTGGATCTTAATACAACCTATGTTAATCCTGCGTTCTTAGAACTGCTGGATGTGTCCGATCAGGATGAGCTTATCAACAAGCCATTTTTGCCCGAACGCTTTTGGATCGATCCTCGGGAGCGTGAGCAGCTTAAGGATCAATTGGACAGAGCATGTGTGGAAGTCATTGATCTGACTCTGAAAACAGCCAGGGGCAGCAGACTGTTTGTTACTTTATTTTCAACTCCTATCAAGAATATCAAAGGCCAAATAAGCGGAAGTCAGGGTGTTCTTTATGACGTCACTGCCCAAGTGGAACTGCAGGAAAGCACAGCAGCATTATGCCAAAGTGAGCAGCGATTCCGCCTCGCCGCTGAAGCCACGAGTGACTTAATCTATGAATGGGAAGTCACGACCGGCCATCTGGGCTGGTTTGGAGACATCGATGAGGCGCTTGGTTTTGAACCGGGAGAGTTTCCGAGGACCATCGAAGCTTGGGCTGGTCGCATTCATCCTGATGACAAGGCGGGACTTGCGGGTACTGTTGAACGCTATCGGAAGTCAGCCGATGGTATTCGAGTAGAGTACCGTATACAGCGAAAAGACGGTACTTGGTGTTACTGGGCGGAAAATGGTCTGTCGATATTGGATAGTGATGGACTTCCGCTCAAGTGGATCGGAGCGTGTGTAGACATCACGGAACGCAAGGAGTACCAAAAGAACCTGGAAAGGCTCAATATGGAATTGGAATCAAGCGTTCGGGGGCTAAGCCGGGCAAACAAGCAGCTTGAGGAATTTGCCCGGGAGCTTAGCTGGGCTAATAAGCAGCTTGAGGAATTTGCCTACATAGCAGCTCATGACTTAAAAAGACCGTTGCGGGGAATTGGGACTCTGGCCGATTGGTTAGTAATGGACTATGCCGATAAGTTTGATGAAACAGGTAAAGAGCAGGTCAAACTGCTCAATACAAGAGCGAAACAAATGAGCACTCTGATCGATAGAATCCAGCAATATTCCAGGCTCGGGCAAAGCGTCCAAGAGAAGCAACAAGTCGATTTAAACTATGTTTTATCGGAAGTGATTTCCATGCTTGCACCTCCGGAAAATGTTGAAATAACCGTCGAAGACGAGCTGCCTGTCTTAGTGTGTGTAGAAACACAAATCATACAGATTTTTCAGAACCTGCTAAGTAATGCTATTAAATATATGGATAAGCCTTTTGGGCAAATCAAAGTGAACTGCGCTGATGAGGGATGTTTTTGGAAATTCAGCATCACCGATAACGGACCAGGAATTCATCATAGATACTATGAAAAGATTTTCAAGATATTCCAGACGCTTTCACCATGCGATGGAATTGAAAGCACCGGCATAGGACTTTCGATTGTGAAAAAACTTGTTGAATTGAATAATGGCAAGGTTTGGGTAGAATCCGAAGTCGGCCATGGAAGCACATTTTTCTTCACGCTGCCAAAGCAACATTCTGATACTACAGCCATATTGGCGAATGTACAAAATCAAGAAATTGATCATCAGCAACCATTGAATTTTAATCATTGAAAATTCATTTCCGCGTTTTCAATAACAGAAATCCAGTCATTGCCCCTTCCGTTCGTTGGCGGGGGGCAAATCAATTTACGATACCTATGGCATAAATTTTCGATTTATGATTTTCAAATTTCTTTTGTTGTATTCAGTGTCCTCATTCGATAGCACCAAGTACAGTGTCTATAGCTCATTTCGTTGATTGATGATTGATATTGCGATTGCGATTAAAAGAACGGATTGTGTGCTTTTTCAGCAGTGATTGTTGTTGCAGGGCCGTGACCGGGATAGACTTGTGTTTCTTCCGGGAGGGCGAAAAGCTTTTCTCTTACACTGTTAAGCAATTGTGACATGCTTCCGCCGGGAAAGTCAGTCCGGCCGATCGAATCAGCAAAAAGAGTATCACCGACAAAAACGACGCCGGCTTCTTTAGAGTACAGGCTGATGCCGCCCGGGGTGTGGCCGGGGGTGTGGAGCACGAGTAATTTAACGCCGGCCAGATCAATTACGTCTTGCTCTTTTAAGGACACGTCTTCCGGATCGGTGGCGAAGGCTAAGCCGGACATGGCGGACAGGTTTATATTCGGCTCGGTGAGCATTTCGGCGTCGAGATTATGAATATAAACTTTGGTTTCGGGGAATTTGCTTCGAAGGGCTGCTACTCCTGCGATATGGTCGATGTGGCCGTGAGTTAAGACTACGGCGACAGGGTTCAATTTTTGCTCATCCAGGAATTCAATTAGTTCCCCGGCTTCGAGGCCGGGATCGATTATAAGGCAGTCTTTTGCAGAATCATCATTACGCAAAACATAGCAATTAGTCTGATATCCACCCAAAATCAGATAGTCTATTTTCATTTATTTGCTCCCAAAAATGGCGTAAACTAACAAAAATCACAATTAGAGTCAATACCTTTAAGCTTGACCGACAGGGGGAAGTTTGTTAGTGTGCCCGAATTGTAATGAATTTCTGAGATTATATGAGGCTTGGATTTGGAACTTTTGACGATACGGCAACAATGATATTCGGGTTTCATATTTTGGAGATAAATATTGAATGAAGGCTTTTTGGCGCGTATTCGAATATATCTGGCCGCAGTGGCCCCGGCTGATTGTGGTTGTTATCAGTGCGATGATAATCGGCATTCTGTTTTCCCTGAGCTTTATGACGGTTGTGCCGCTGCTGAAAGTAATGATGGGCGAAGAGGGGCTACATGGATGGGTGGACAGGGAAATTTGCAGTTGGCGTTATGGCATAGATTTTTATGTGCCCGATAATATAGATTTTTATAACAGCGAAAACAACAGTATTGCATTTTATCTTCTTATAACGCACGTCGAACTAAAAAGCCGGGCAGAAGCTGCCGGGCTTATGGCGCAGGACAGGATTGTAGGTGTTGGTAGTGCTGTAAGGCAGGGTATGGAGCTTGTCAACAGAAGCAGATTGCTCGAAGGACTTGCTGATGCCGCGGATGAAAGTTCTGTAACATTGCAATTGCAGCGGTCCGGCCAGAATGGGGATTTAGAAGATCGACAACTTCAACTGGATACCGGCACCAATCCGTTCTATATTAAGTTTGCTGTTAACAGTGCCAAGTGGATAGTTGGATTCGTGCCACGTGGGAATGCGGCGAAAGAAAAAGCACGATCGGTGATGCACCTAATTATTTTAATGGGTATTGTGACTGTCGTTCGATGCATAGCAACATTCTTCCAGAAGTATATGGCGGAGAAGGTGGTCCAGGTGGCTATTGCCGATTTGCGTGAGGAAGTTTTTGCTCACGCTATGGAGATGCCTGTAGGTTTTTTTGCGAGCCAGGGTACCAGCGATACCGTTAGTCGAATAGTAAATGATATAAACGCTACGGGAAGGGGGGTGAAAATACTGCTCGGAAAGGCGTTGAGAGAACCGCTTAAAGCGTTTTTTTGCCTGGTTGGGGCTATGGTGATTAGTTATAAATTGACGCTGATATTTTTGGGCTGCGCGCCTTTTGTTCTCGGTTTGGCTGTTCTGCTTGGAAAAAAGATTAAGAAGTACACGAGACGCTCACTTAGAAGCAGTGCCCGAATGCTTGGCAGGCTCGATGGGGCGGTAAGTGCATTGCATGTAGTGAAGGTATATAGCCAGCAGGAGCATGAGAATTCGGCTTACAGGCAAATCAATCGTGTATATTTGAAGCAGTCGCTTGGTATATCCAAAGTTGATGCGGCAACAGGCCCGTTAATGGAAGTTTTTGGTATGATAGCGGGTTCGGCAGCACTTCTGGTCGGGGTATATTGGGTGACCAGTGCGAATATGGAGCCGAGTATGTTTTTCGGGCTCTTAGTCGCGCTTGGTATTTCCGCAGAGTCGATTCGCAAAAGCAGCGACATTTGGAACAAGGCCCAGTCAGCAAATGCGGCGGCCGAAAGAGTATTTGCGGTTTTAGATGAGCCGGCCGAATTTGAAAAGCCCGGGGCGATTGAACTGCCGGCATTTACCGATAGAATTGAATTCAAAGATATAGTCTTTACTTATACGGGTAGCAATGAACCTGTATTAAAAGGCGTTAATCTCATTGTGCAGTCCGGCTGTAATGTTGCGGTTGTAGGGCCGAATGGCTCCGGGAAAACGACTTTAATTAATCTTCTTCCCAGGTTCCATAATGCTGACAGTGGCCAAATACTGATTGACGGAGTGGATATACGTGATGTTACTTTGAAAAGCCTGCGAGCCCAAATCGGCATGGTCACTCAGAATGTGGTTACTTTTAATGACACTATGGCAGCGAATATCGCCTATGGAAGGCCAAGCGCTACCAGAGAAGAAATAATTGATGCGGCAAAACGTTCATTTGCCGATGAGTTTATCTCGATATTACCGAAAGGTTATGATACGGTCATAGGCGAGCACGGGGCGGGGCTGAGCGGCGGGCAATTGCAGAGAGTTGTTATCGCCAGGGCGATTCTGAAAGATCCGGCAATTCTGATTTTTGACGAGGCTACAAGCCAGGTCGATGCCGACAGCGAGGCTAAAATCCACAGTGCTATTCAGGAAATTATGCGGGACAGGACCTGTTTTATTATTGCTCACAGATTCAGTACCGTTATTACAGCGGACATAATAGTAGTCATGGACAACGGACAAATTATTGCCCAGGGCCAGCACGATGAATTAATGAGGACCTGTTCATTGTATCAAAGCTTGTATGAAACCCAGTTAGTCAAGGCGTAGTATTGTAATATCGACAACGATTCAGGCTGCACAATAGAGGAGCATTGTTTGATTGTGCCCGGCAGGCCGGATTTTAGGTGTAGGAAGGTATTTAAATTCGTACTTTGATTCATAGGAAATCATCCATCTTGCCGATTAGATTAGTTAATGTAACCCAAAAATTCCGGGCCGAAAATTTTGAACTTAAATTGGAATTTTTCGTATTGATTTGCTATTTAATAATATCCTTTGCATTTTAGGGAAATATATCTATGCCTGAGCTTTTACGACAGCAAAAAGCACACGATCTTTTTCAGCGGTACGAGGGCAATCCTATACTGACAGCGGATAATTGGCCCTATGCGACAAACGCTGTTTTTAATCCCGCAGCGGCCAGGTTAAATGATGAAACGCTGCTGTTAATTCGTGTCGAAGATATGCGCGGCTTTTCTCATCTGACGGTGGCCCGCAGTGCCGATGGTTTCACGAACTGGGAGATTGACCCTAATCCGACTCTCGAAGCCGACCAAAGCTCCCGGGAGGAAAGGTGGGGGCTGGAAGATCCTCGAATTGTATGGCTGGAGGAGCAAAAGCAATTCGCCGTTACCTACGTGTCTTTCAGTGAGGGCGGCCCGGTTGTTTCGCTGGCGATTACCAAGAATTTCCGAACGTTCGCCCGGCTGGGTTCCCTGCTGCCGCCGGAGGACAAGGATGCCTGCCTGTTTCCACGCAGGTTTAACGGGCGGTTCGCACTGATTCACCGGCCGATTGTTCGAGGCGAAGCCCATATGTGGATAAGTTTCTCACCCGACCTTAAGCATTGGGGCGATCACAGGCCGTTAATAATGACCAGGACGGCCTATTGGGATTGTCATCGAGTCGGGCTGGCTTGTCAGCCTATTGAAACTCCTGAAGGCTGGATGTTATTTTACCACGGTGTTCGTAATACGACAGCGGGAGCAATATACCGGGTAGGCCTGGCCCTTTTGGATCTGAATTCTCCTTGGAAGGTCCTTCGCCGGGGCGATGAGTGGGTTCTTGGGCCAAGCGCAACTTACGAGCGCATCGGCGATGTCAGCGATGTTGTATTTCCAAACGGCGCAACCGTCCATAAAGAGACCGATCAGATTAATATGTATTATGGTGCTGCGGACAGTACAGTTGCTGTGGCGACAGCTAAATTAAGCGATTGTATCGACTATATTTTGTCCTGTCCGCAAGTAGACCAATAAGCTTCTCAGTCTTTTTGAACAAGAAAAGTTTTGCCTTTTCATAGGTCCTAAAGTTGAGCTTGTTGCTGATGGTCAATCGCGAATTTGGCACGCACACTCTCAAGCATTTGTGCCTTCTTTTGGATTCTCCAGACGAGTACGGCAATAGGTTCTCTTTTTCTATCTTTGAAGGTTATTATGATTCTTCCGAAGCCCATGAGCCGTTCGAGGAAATCACTCGTATCAATACGGCTGTTGTAGTCCTCCCTGCCTATTTGCTCTCCCGATTCGGTCGGACCTTCCTGAATATTCATATAGTTTGGAGTTATGGACATATAATAGAAAAGCCCCTTGAGCCAGGAAAAGAAGATTGCCAGCAGCCCTATTATGCCAACAAGAAGGTAGACCGTCGTGTTCATAGATACGGCAATGTTTTTAAAGAGCCCGAAAAAGCCCCCGACCCAGCCAAGAAGATGGAGCCATAAAAGGAAGAATCCCACGCTAATAATGGTAATTAGCAGTATTTTGATGCTGATGTTATATTCTTCTATGAGAAAGTTCAGAAAGAATATGGCGAACCAGACTCCTCCTATGATCGGTCCCGGAATACTGTCAATACATGACAACGCTGCCGCTATGAACGATGCTGCGATAGTCGGAACATAGAGTATCTTTGGTGTCCACTCGAAGATAACCAGCCAGTCATTGATGTCCGGATCTTCCTTTAGAGCCTTTTGCATGCGTAGCCTTGTTCGCAGTGGTTTTCTGAATAAGAAACATGCAAGCGCGCCGCCGGCGATTACACCAATGGCGATATATATGGCTATCATTCTATTGGAAAGCCATTCGATTTCAGACGGTTTGGGAAGCACGAAAAAAGCAAGAACCAGTAAAATAATAATCAGGATGACAAGACCGGAAATCCAGAAAATGATATTATTTTTCCTTTTTGTGCTTTTGGAATCCTTCTTCGTTTCAGTACTTGTGCTGTTCTCGACGTTTTGTTCTTCCATGATATGCCCTTTCAAAAATAAGCCGCAAGCATTGCAAAATTGAAATCAGGCATATATTACCGGATATTATCCTCAAGCACAATAGGTTCCCATCGTACTTTCGCTGCGCCGAGCAGAGTGCCGGTGGCGTAGGCTAAATCCACAAGTGCTATCTGGTATTCGGATAATGCCAGGATTTCGGCCCTTTGAGATTCGGCAAAAGTTGCCTGTGCCTGAAGAACGTCGGTGGATGTCCCCAGGCCGAGCTCGAACTGGCGTTTTTCGGCTTCGAAAAGTCGGCTGTCCAGAATCGCGCTTTGCCTGCTGGCCAGGACACGCTGCCAGTTGGCTTCGAGCTGATCGATAGCATTCAGCACCTCAAATTCAATAAGTGCTTCACGTCTGTCTCGGCTGGCCAACCTCTGCTTGCGCTGGTAAAAGGCCTGCCGGAGCTGACTCTTTCCGGCTTCATTTCCCAGCGGCACAAATAACTGCAGCCCGGCTCGATGATCTTCGAATCTCTTGTCGAAAAGTAAATCGAATGAATTGTCTCTTGTACCGCCCAGACCATTCACATTATACTGATAATCCATTGTGACCAAAGGCAGCGATTGACTGCGCATGTAATCGATTGTTTCAAAATCTTGAGCAATTTGCAGTTCAAGCTCGAGCATATCCATTCGATTTTTCATTGCTGTTACCAACAATTTTTCTTTTTCCAGTTCATAACGGACGGGGTCCGGCTCTGTAGTAGCTATCAGCACCGTAGGTGTTTGCATGTCCAGGCCTGCTTTATTGAGCGTTCGTTTGAGGACGCGTTCCCTGTCGCGCACGTTGTTTTCTGATAAAATAATAGCCTCAAGCTGTTGAGCCATTCCGGCCTCGGTTCGTATAATCTCAATCTGGGGTTTATCGCCGGCATCAACAAAACGGACGGCTTGTTCATTAAGAGCTTTGGCCAGATCGTATTGTTGTTTCCTTACATCCAATTCCCTTCTGGCAGCATAAAGTAGCCAATACACACGATCCAAGTCGGCAATAATTCGAATGACTTCCAGTTTCGTTCTGGCGTCGGTTATCTGCCGATCATATTCGGCTATACGAATCGCGTAAGTATTAGCCCGCTTACCGGCGCCTCGAAGTAGTTGCTGAGTGATCGAAACTGACATGTCAGAACTATAAGAAGGATCAAATACCGAGTAGGGAGAGCCTGTTTTGGCTCGACTGTCAGCCATGTCAAATCTTACTGTTCCACCGGTTCTCAAGGGAACCTGAACACCAAGACCTGTGCTGATATAATCGACTTGAGAGCCTGAAATTTCATCAAGAAATGAAGCTGTTGGGGTGTCAGTCTTGGAAAATGATAGATTGGAGTAAAACGCCGCCTCGAACTGGGCTTCCTGCTCGCTGACCCTTTCGGCGGCAAGAGCGGGATTGATAAGCTGCACTTTCAGATCAAGATTATTCTCCAGCGTAAGTGCTCGACACTCTTCCAACGTAAGCTCAAGTTCTTTTGGTGGTGCTTCCTTGACATCATTAACGTCCATTGGGGCTTTTTTCTCCCTGGCTTTAGGCAACTGAAGCGTTTCTATCTGCCGGATTCTCTCAGGATCAATCCTGGTCTGGTAAGAATTTCCTTCATCGAAAAACTGCTCGCAGCCGGTTAATACGATTAGTCCCAATCCAGCAAAAAATGCATGCTGAAACCATTTATGTAGAATTATTTTATTCATGTCTAAGAGCCTCAATAGGATCGAGCCTGGCGGCTTTAATTGCCGGGAACATTCCAAAAAAGATGCCTACAGAACCGGAAAAACCGAACGCAAGGCCTATCGCCCAAAGGGGGATAAATGACATATCAAGTTCAATTTTCGGGATATTGGCTATGCCTGTGGTTATAAGCTGGCCAATCCCAATTCCGACAAGCCCACCGACAAAACACAAAACCACAGCTTCAATCAGGAACTGGGTTAGAATCGCTGACTTTTTCGCTCCCACTGCTTTACGCAGCCCTATTTCTCTGGTTCGTTCCGATACCGAGACAAGCATAATATTCATAATGCCCACGCCGCCGACCAGAAGAGAGATGCCAACAATACAACCGGCCACAAGAAATACCACGCGGGCAATATTATCGAAGATATCCAGGAAGTTCTTGACTGAATCAACTCTAAATGTGTCGGGTTCGCCTGGCTTTATGTTACGTGTGCGTCTGAGGAAGAAGCTTATCTCGGCCCGGGCATCGTCAGAAACTTCAGGGGATTTGCTTTCGGCAAGGGCCCAGATAAACAAATACCGCTTCATTTTGAAACTGGTCTTGAATGGAATAAATATTTCAGAAGTTTCCTGGTCACCTCCCCCGAATACGGATTCAGGATTGGCTTCAACCACGCCGACAATATAGAAAGTGTTGTGACCTATGAGAATCGACTGGCCTATGCAATCACGGTCAAGGCGAAGGTCGTTGCGCAGCTTAGGGTCAATCACGCAAACCTGTCGCATCTGCATTTCATCTATAACCGAAAGTGGTCTTCCAAGCGTGACCGGACGGCTCACGATTTGAAGGCAGGCGGGCTCGATACCGGTAACGCTCACGTTTTCGACTGACTTCTCACGGTGGCTGACGGTATAGGCTCCGACCCCGGTCTGACGGCCAAATCGCGCCACCGACGGGCAGTGTTCGAGCATGTCGTCGAAATGCTCGGGCAAAAATCGAATACTCCAGAACGGTGCATGTTGCAGAGGCCCTCTGTCAGGACGAGTGGGCGAAATAAATATAGTATTGGTTCCAATAGATTCGAACTGTGTGAGTATTTTTGCCCTTAGACCGCTAAGAGCGGCAATGACCGCTGTAACTGAAGCAACACCGATGATAATCCCAAGTGTGGTGAGTATTGATCTGGTTTTGTTTGCCCAGATTTGCCCCAGTGCCAGGTATACGCTTTGATAGAAGAGCTGAAAAAAGACCATAGGCGCCTGTAGCAAAGCTCTCATGACTGCTCTCCTTGTACATTATCCTGTATTGCTGTCTTGTGCACCAGGTCCCGATTGGCCGGCAAGTCACTGCAAACACGACCATCTTTCATCTGAATTATTCGCTCAGCGTGATTGGCCACATGTTCCTCATGCGTGACTATGACAATGGTCTGGCCTTCCTGATGAAGCCGATCGAACAATTTCATGATGCCTTCGCTTGTTTTGCTGTCGAGATTGCCTGTCGGCTCGTCCGCCAGCAGAATACTTGGTTCACAAACAAGTGCTCTGGCGATAGCTACTCGTTGCTTTTCGCCTCCTGAAAGCTGGTTAGGCTTGTGTTTCATGCGGTCGCCCAGCCCGACTCTCTCAAGCACGTTTTTGGCACGCTTGTGCCGAGCCCACCAGCCGTTTTTTGAATAAATCAGCGGCATCTCAACGTTCTTAAGTGCGCTTAGCTGGCCAAGCAGCTCAAACGACTGGAAGACAAATCCGATTCGCTCATTACGGACATGGGCCAGCTCTGCGTCACTCATCTTCGTGGTGTCCTGACCATCCAGTCCGTAATATCCGGACGTGGCCCTGTCCAGACACCCCAAAACATTCATCAAAGTGCTCTTTCCTGAGCCGGAGGCCCCCATTACGGCGACATATTCGTTCTCTTTCAGTTCCAGACTGATACCGTCAAGCGCATGTATTCGTTCCACACCAACTTTATAGACCCGTTTGACATCCTGCAGTTTAATTACGGATTTATTGTTCTGTGGTCTAATTATCGGTTTATCAGCTTCAGCTGTTATCATTGGCATCGTTTGCAGTTTTTTCTGTAGTTGCAGCTTTAGCGCCTTTTCTCTTTGCTTCCGCCTCACGTTCGTCCTGTATTATCTGATCGTGTTTAATACTTTCGAGTACCTTATACGGACCGACTACTATTTTATCTTCTTCTGTTATACCCGATTTTATTATGGTGTGGGTCAGATTACTCTGGCCGGTTTCAACGGGCGTTACTACGGATTTGCCGTCAATATAGCGGTAAACCACCGCTGCATATGTCTTGTTTGTATCAACTTCGGGAGAATTCTCGCGAATCTTCAAAGGCAGATCGTCGATAGCTGCGCCCAGAACGGCCTGGCTCGGTATATTGAGCACGTTTTCGTGCTTCGTAGTCTCGATGTCCACATGAGCGGTCAGACCGGAATACAATTTCTCCACGTCGCCCTGAAGAAGTATCTCGGTCCTGAAGAATTTCGTACCAGTTGCCGACATCCTGTGTGTCAATGCAATCGTATCGATGTCTCCTTCAAATTCATCGTCGGGAAAGGCCTGTACTTTAACCGTGGCCTTTTGGCCGACCTTTATTTTGCCTACGTCGGCTTCATCCACCTGTGCAACCAGCAGCATTTGAGATAAGTCTCCCACTACCATTATCACGGTTCCGGGATTATTCATGGTTCCCATTATAACCATCTCTCCCACTTCGGCTTCCAGCAGCGTCACCACACCGTCAATGGGAGAGGTGATGATCGTATGACTCAGTGCTTCACGTGCCTGTTCGATCCCGGCATCTGCAACTTCAAGATTGTGTTTCAGCACTTCCAGATTCAACTGGGCTGATTCCAATGTATGTTTGGAAGCCTCATACTGTGACTTGAGTTCGTCGTACTTTGACTGTACCTGGTCGAAAGTAGCCTGGGCGATGTCCTTTGATTCGAGCAGTCCTTTCTGTCGCTCCAAGTCACGCTCGGCTTGCTTTAGAGAAGCAGATAAGCCGATAAGGCCGGCTTGCTGACTTGCAATCCTCGCTTTTTCGACTTCTATCTGGGCAACTTGTGCGGCCCGGCTGGCTTCTGCTGAAGTCAATCGACTCTCCAGATCCTTTGCATCCAGACGCACCAGCACTGATGGCGGGATCGGGGGATTCGCATTTGGATCGCCGCAAGTCACACGATCCCCTTCCTCGTAGGGCAGATCTATGATTCGCGCTGAGACTTTTGCGCTGATCTCTACTTTGGTTTTCGGTTCGATTTCGCCCGGAGCACTGACAAATTCTATCAGTTCCCCCCGCTTGGCGTTTTCGATGCGAACTATCGTGGATTTTTTGCCGCCTTTCATTTTATGCCGAAATGCAGCTCCAATCCCGCCGGCAACTACTAAGAGGACGATAACCACGATAATTATTATGCGTAACTTCTTCACTCTGAAACCTTTCGTGTAAAGATTAACTATAGTATAAGTTTTATAGCCACCTATATGTGTGATTATGCAGATTAAATGTTACCGTTTTGTTACGGTTTTGAACTTTTTTGCTTTTTTTCTACATGTCGCAAAAATAAGAAGCCCAAAACGCTCGTTTTTAACCTGTTACGAGATAGCATTCCATTGTCACCGATATAGAAATAGACGCCCAACCACTGTATTTATTGCGCTTTTTTCGAAGAAAAATCCCGAATATGTTCTATTTGTACCTGGAAACATCTGTAAAAAGCAGTCTCATTATTCAGTGTTGGATTCTTTAAACGGCAAAGAAACTGCTCCAGTGCTTCGGTTACCACTATATTGTGTTGTGTTTAATTCACTAACGGGAACTTATCTGGCCGCTACTACAAGCGCCGGTGATTCGGATTGAGACCTGTACATGTCTTCTATCTCGAATGGCTGGCCCGGGCCGCAGCCGGCGATGAAAAACATGATCGCTGCAATAACGAACAGAATGAGGATTATTTTCACAATATCTCCTTCCTAAGTTATCTGATTTATTCTCCTTGAATGCACTGTTGTTCCTATAGATACAGGATACCAAAAACACCGGAGAAACACAAGCTTAGAATGCAATATCAATCCCGATTCTAATATCGATGGTGCTTTGTCAGGTATGGGCCGATAAAAGCTGCTAATTTGTCCAGTAGTCAATGACAAGGACCTTATCCAGGTGTGGACCGAGCAGTTCTCCGAACGCCTTATGGGCTGGATGCGGAATGTATTTTGCCCTGTCGTCTTCACTGAGAAATGTCACAAGAAAACAGTGGGTGAAACCCCGCTGACGATTTTCCACGCTCACATCAGTGCCCCATTCGAAGTCATAAATCGCATCGACCTCGTCTGGCAGAGCACAAAAAGCCCTTTCAATTTGCCTTACCTGCTCATCGGTGGTGTCGTCCTTGAATTTGAACAGCACGACGTGGCGCAAAACCCGGGCTGGCTCCTTTGCGCATTTTTCATCGGTGATGTGCTTGGTTTCGTGAACACTTACACATCCTGCTAAAATTATCGACCCGACTGCCAGATACGATAAGTTCCTGAACATACTTCGTTACCTCTGGTAATTTTTTTACCAACTTTTTTTCTACTATTTAACAGGCGTAGGGTTTTATCATCGATGACGTCCGGTGTCCATATCAAATTTACTGGTAGATCACTTCCAGGTGTGATGTCGGAGTGTCTAAAAAATCTGCAAAAACACTTTTGTTTTGATTTGAAAAGAAATACAATAGGGAAAATGAGATGAAGCGGTTGCCGTATATATGTTGTATGCTCTGTAATGAAGTTTTGGGTCACGATCTGAATATGGTTGTAAAAAAGTGAAATGGGAGACGAATAAGATGCTCAAATGGTTCAAGCAGTTGGATAAGATTCTGCGTGGGGATGCAACCCGAGTTCCGTTATTGGCCGAAGGCCGGTTCACAACTCCTGTTGCCGGACTATCTGTCGCTATCGTGTTGCTCGGCGTTCTCTATGGATTATGCGCAGGTACATTTGCAATGATCCGAACCGGCGGTGAGGCATACATGCAGATGATCGCCAGCGCCATTAAGCTGCCGATGCTGTTTTTTCTCACGCTCGCTGTGACATTTCCTTCCCTTTACGTATTCAATGCGCTCATCGGGACTCGGCTGTCTGTAATTTCGGCTCTTCGCCTTTTAATTGCTGCATTAGGCGTGATGCTGGCGGTGCTGGCATCGTTAGGGCCAATTGTTGTCTTTTTCTCTTTGAGTACGAAGAATTATCCGTTCATGGTGTTGTTGAATGTGGCTACGGGCACTGTGGCAGGTGTGTTGGGGCTTGGATTTCTATTACGCACTTTGGACCGTTTGGTTATTGTACAGGAAGACATCGAAATTTCCAATTTTGAAGCGAGTCTAAAAAACGACGAGGGACAAGAAGCAAAGGATAAGAAAATCGATCCTACAGGTGCTCTTGATCGTATGGGCAAGCTCACGACCCGCAAGGCAAAAAGTGTTTTCAGGGTATGGACGATTGTCTTTGCACTCGTCGGGGCCCAAATGAGCTGGGTGCTTCGTCCGTTCATTGGATGTCCCACGGCGCCGTTTGAGTGGTTTCGTGAACGCCAAAGCAATTTCTTTATTGCCGTGTTGCAGGCATTGGCTAACCTGTTTTCATCATAAGAAATTGTATGTCTGTTGAGTCGTGAATAGTGGAGCTTAAAGACGATGTTACTTCAAGCTGAATATGTATTGCGGGCAAGACCCTGGGCCGTCGAGGATGATCACACGATAAAGAAGTTACTCCAGTTAGGTCTGCTGATATCCGTGTTTGGAATTTTGTACGGAGCTGTAATGGGTAGTTTCGGCGGAGTGTTCGGTGAGAGATTCTGGCAGGTGGTTTTTTCTGCTGTCAAGGTGCCGTTTCTACTTATGGGTACGTTTGCTCTGAGTCTGCCGAGTTTTTTTGTGGTTAATACACTATTTGGATTGCGGTCGGATTTTTCGTATTCTTTGCGGGCTTTGCTGGCAACACAAGCGGGATTGACCATTGTTCTGGCATCTTTCGCTCCTTTCACAGTGTTATGGTACGTATCTTTTTCGAATTACCGGGCGGCGATTCTGTTCAATATGCTAATGTTTGGCAGCGCCAGTATCACGGCCCAGTGGTTACTTCGGCGATTCTACGAGCCACTCATCCAGCGTAACCGGCGACATCGTACTTTGATGCGGGCATGGTTGGTCATCTACGCGTTTGTGGGAATTCAAATGGCCTGGATTCTTCGTCCATTTATTGGCAGTCCTTATGCTCCGACACAATTTTTTCGCCAGGATGCATGGGGTAATGCATATGTGAGACTCGCTAATATAATCTTGTCCTTAATTGGGGGATAATACAGAACCTGTATGCTCATATTTCATGCCGCAACGTTCTACGGGCGGCATAAAACTGCAAAGAATCGAAGTGCAATATCAAAGCAAAAACTCATTGATATCTACGGCACAGTCACGGAACTTATCGGCTGGTAATGTCATAGTCTTCCATTTCGGGCTGCGGCGTTTCATGAATTTTCTGTAATCTTCCAGCCTAATGCAAAAGAACAGATACTTGTTCGAGTCGAAATCGAAATAATCCCTGCCGTCAAAATCGACGTCTATGTTCTCCATTTTATAGGCAAAAACAAATGTTGCCTGATGCCCCTTACCAAAAATCCGCTGCCATCTTGTCATGCCCTCGACATCTTCGATTGTGACCCAACATTCGAAGCCTGCCATTTTGGCCAGGCTGGTACCTTTGAACTTTCTGCCCTTTACCTCGGCGATGATGATAGGTTTTTCCGGCGGGTATAATAAAAAATCGAAGCTCTTAATGTCGGAATGTCCGAAGGCCGTTCTTTTGTGCTCATCTACTGATTCATATTCAATTCGATTGTCTATAAGCCAATTCTCAAAAGCCAGCTCGTAATGATTTGGAAATGTGTCGTTCATTTTAATCGTTATGTTTGAACAACAATGGAGCCAATTCATTCAGGTAATTCCGCCATATTCGCCATTCGTGGGCACCATCGGTTATGTGGCTGGTGTGTTTGATTTTTTCGGTTTTAAGCCGTTCGAGAAATTTCTGATTCGCCTCGAAGAGAAAATCTTTTTTGCCGCAGCCGATCCAAAGCAACTCGAGCTTTTCGTTTATTGCTTCGGGATTGGCCAGTAGCTTTTCGAGCTTCCGTCCCTCGGGGATAGCAGAACTGAACGCACCGATCCAGCCAAACAAATCTGGATTACCCAAGCCTATTGTCAGCGACTGGCCGCCGCCCATGGACAAGCCTGCTACGGCTCGATCTTTTTGCTCTGTGCCGACTCTATAGCTCTTCTGGACGTATGGGATTACATCCTCAAGCAGGTCTTTCTCAAACGCCTCATACCTGCCTATGCTTCGCATTACTGGAGGGGAGGAAGGTGTATGGCCGTATGGCATTACGATTAGGAACGGCTTTACCTTATTTGCGGCGATTAGATTATCCATGATATAATTGGCGCGCCCGATCCCGATCCATGCATCCACAGGGTCGCCAAATCCGTGGAACAAATACAGCACAGGATATTTTGTGTCCAGGTTTGTCTCATAACCAGGCGGTGTATATAAATATAACTGGCGTGGGACACTGAGTGATTTTGATTGGTATTTGTGTATGTGGACTGTGCCGTGAGGGACCTGCTGCTCTTCGTAGAACATCGGTTCATCGCCGGGTATCTCCACGAGGTTCTTTGCGTTCTGCAGCCAGACCTTAAGCCATGAATTGGATGGATCGACAGTCTGCATGCCGTTAACGAGGAAGATATACTCGTATATATCCGGCTCAACCGGCCCCAGAGTTATGCTCCACAATCCGTTCTCATCCTTTGTCATAGGTTGGTTGCCCTGTGCGAAGCCGGTATTTACTTCTACCAGTTCAGCCTGCGGTGCTCTTAGACGAAATGTTACTCGACTGTCCCGGTGAACCTCCGGAGATATGATGCTCCGCCTTCGCTGAGCCTGGAGCCGCGAAGTCGGACAAACCAACAATAACAAAGACAGAACTGCACAAACTAATCTGAAAGTTTTCATTTATATCCCTTCCAATGGCGATCACTTACGTTCCGCACCGCATGCCCAATCACTAGTACCTACTCGTTGTCCAACCTGGACAGGAAGTCATCTTCGTCCACACGTTCCTGGTCACCGGTAGCCATATCTCTGATAATCAATTTGGTAAGGACGAGAGGCTTATCATATCCCACAATAATACAATTGCGTGCATTTAATGCCGCTGCTTCTTTCAACTGCTTGCTCAAGTCGCCCTCCTCATACTTCCTAACGACATCTGTCTTATAGCTAAAAGCGGCAGAAAAACCCTTTTGGCGTATCTTGCTGACCAAGTTCATATCATAGTGAGTAGAGAGATTGGCAGCGCAGGCAACGAAGTAATCTAACTTTGTAGCTGGCAGTTTCTCCTCCAATAAACCTTTCTCACGGAGTAGAATCTCTAGCACACAATCGCCCATCCCCATTCCGGTAGCAGAGATTGCAGGGCCGCCGAAATCGCGAAGGAGATTGTCGTATCTGCCTCCTCCACCAATCGCACGAAGCTCTCCAGCCACATCATGAACCTCGAATACCACTCCCGTATAATACGCCAATCCGCGCACGATACTTGCATCAAATACACAATAGTCCTCTACCTTCATCTGATCAAGCGACACGAAAACTTCATTCAATTCCTCAGAGTCATCTTCGAGAAAATTGTTGATTTTGGGAATATCCAGCACATCATCTACTGCCATAAAATCCAAAATCTTGTTTACAATCTTCTTGTCACCAACCTTATCCTTTAATAAAACCTCAAATTTATTAGGAGGCATCTTTGGTTTCTTATCCAGTAGCACATACAAAGATTCAAGATCGTCAGCATCTATTCCAAACGCCCTGAGAGCGGCAGCTAACAGCTTCCGACTGGAAATTTTGATCTTGATATCCTGTGGTGTAAGTCCAACCTTGCGAAGATAATCAATAGTTGTGAAGATTACCTCTGCATCAGCGCGGGGATTATCTTCGCCTATGATATCAATGTTCCACTGGAAGAACTCGCGTAGCCTTCCCTTTTGGGGGCGTTCGGCGCGGAGCAGTCTTGGGACGGAGAACCACTTTATCGGTTTCGGCAGGGCGTTGATCTGCTGGTTGACCATTCGCGCCAGCGTCGGCGTGATTTCGGGTCTTAACGCCAGTTCTCTGCCGCCGCGGTCGGTCAGCGAGAAAAGCTGCTCGACGATTTCATCGCCGCTTTTTATCTGATACATTTTCAGATACTCGAAAATCGGCCCGTCATATTCCTCGAAGCCATTCCGCATGGACACTTTTTTCCAGCCGTCCACGATGAAATTGCGAATCGCCATGTCCGGCGGATAAAAATCCCTTGTTCCCTTTACCGGCGGTATTTTCATTACTTTCTCTTTTTCTTCTTCTTTGCCTTTTTCTTCTCGATGACGTTATTGTCGAATTTGATTCTTATGTATTCTTCCATTTGCTTGTCGTTGGTAAAGTGCAGTTCGTAGTCGTATTCGCCCTCGACGAAATCGCAATCCGAGTGCCGGTATCCCCGGCAGATTCTCGGCCTTTTATCATAAATCCTGCAGCGATAGTCCTTTTCCGTGAGGTGTTTGCACTTGTTTTTAACGTTGATGTACCAGTCACCGTCCTCTACGAAAACCGTGATATCCTTATGGCACAGATACCATCGTATATCATCATAGTCTTCCTTTTCTTCCGGCGTTTCAATCGGAAGCGCAAAGTACCTGCAGCACAGCCCGGTACATTTATTACATTGACTCTTTTTTGCCATTCAAACAAACTCCTGAATATCAACAATAAAAAGCTATCAGCTTGAAACGCCACACTATAAGCTATTGACCTTCCGCCGTCAAGGATAGCAATTTGCCTGATATTGATTTTGTAAAGATGAATCGGATCAGGTGTGCCTGAAGTACCGATAACAGGGATTTCAGAAGTGTTGAGTCTGCCGGGTAAAACAGTAACAAAGATTGATTTAAATCCAGCGTAAAAAGAGCAGGAATGTGAAGGCTGCGACTGTAGAGGTGTCAGGATAGAAACAATATCCCTGTGAAAGGGGAGCGTTGTTTTATGTTAGAGATTAGAATTCAGCCATTGTTGATTTTTTGTCTTTAATATGCTGTTGGGCGTCAAGTTCATCGTCGGCCAAATCGAAAATTGTAATCAAACCCGTCCGCACAAAGATTTGTTGGATAGCTGGCGAAAGATTATATAAGACAAGATTTCTTCCGGCTCCCTGGAGTAATTTACTCAGTATCATCAGGCCGCAGATGCTTTCTGAAGTCAACATTTCGACTTTAGAGAAATCGATCATTACATCGTGGTCCACTGAGTCACTGAGCAGTTTGTTGACAATGTCAATCTCATCACCGTGCTGTGGCTGTTCGGGTAAAGTAATTTGAAGAATATCTTCTGAAAAATTCTGAATTCCCATTGTTTCCCTCCCCTCAGTAATATAAGGAGTTGTATAGGCCAAGCTCATGCTAATTATCGGAATCACCTTCTGTACATCCGGCCCTCTATATAAAGTATAGTGAAATAATCGCTAAATCCAAACCTAATCAGATAAAAAGAGAGGGACGATTAGGACAAATAATCGTCCCTACTGGTACCTTTTGGTCCGAATTTCAAATCTTGGTAAGGATATTTCCTTAGAACATCTTTCCGACCGATATGAAATCCTTTTTGTGTTTGTCTTTTCCCTTGCCTTTGCCCCTGCCCCTGTTGTTATTATTGACGTTGGCTTTGACCTTAAGTCCTATAGGCAGCGACTTATCGGAAGCGACTTTCCAGTGACCGTCGGGCTTTGGGCACATTTCCCATATGCCACTGCGAATACGGAAAAAATAACCATCATGATAATAATGGTCGGAAAGCCCAACAACAACATAAACACCAAGACCCGAATCGAAAACGAGCTCCATTCCATGCACGTGTTTGCGGCGATAACCATGTGCCGGAGCGTGTGCTGGCGGCCCACTTTTTGTAATAGTCGGTCCATGGTAAACACTATGTCTCGAACATGAAGCCATCATGAGCAGAATGATGGCCGATGTGACTACGATTGAGGTTATTGTTTTGAGTTTCATATTTGATTCCTCCCAGTATTTTTTATGTAAATATATTAGAAAAACTCTTATTAAAGACTAAGAAATATTCCCGCTCAGGCCAAATGACATATCCAATAAAACCACATAAGTTTGAGCCATATTTAGCTGAAAATCGTGCATATTGTCCTGAATTTTATGGTCGAAGGCGTTCTTACCTTTTAGAGTCGGGATTAAAAAGGTTCGAATGTATTTTGTGCTATAAGAAAATTTATTTCTGGAATTGTATTGCTGTAAGTGATTGT
>WOR8_10008178_pt1 | contig 20918 bp, 24 predicted proteins | sample DeeMarSeWOR38_10_FD_19890 | JGI IMG/M metagenome (IMG submission 19890) | reverse complement strand
AGGACCGTCAGGGAAAGGAACGTTCCCGTGGACATCATGCCCGAAACGTTCACATTGGCCGGGATGCTGGAGGCGATCGAGGCGCACTTCGCCCCCCTCTCCCGCGGAGGTGAGACGTCATGACCTATCCCGAACACCGCCCCAGGAGGCTCCGCGGGAGCGAGGGGATCCGCCGGATGGTCCGGGAGACGAAGCTCTCGGTGGATGACCTGATCTACCCTCTCTTTGCCGCCGCGGGAAAGAGGATCCGGAAAGAGATCGCCTCGATGCCCGGCGTTTTCCAGTTGAGCGTGGAGAACCTCGTCAAGGAGGTCCGGGAGGTCCGGGACCTGGGGATTCCCGCGATCCTCCTCTTCGGCATCCCGGCGAGAAAGGATCCCGTGGGGTCGGACGCCTGTTCCGACAACGGGATCATCCAGACGGCCGTCCGGGCGATCAAGGACGCCGTCCCCGACATCCAGGTCATCACCGACGTCTGCTTCTGCGAGTACACCGACCACGGCCATTGCGGGATTCTCGCCCCGGACGGCGACGTGGACAACGACGCAACGCTGGATATCCTTGCCCGGAGCGCGGTGTCGCACGCCCGCGCGGGGGCGGACGTGGTGGCGCCCTCCGACATGATGGACGGGCGGGTGGCAGCCATCCGCAGCGCTCTGGACGTGGAAGGGTACGCCGGGATTCCCATCCTGTCGTACGCTGCCAAGTATGCCAGCGGGTTCTACGGTCCCTTCCGGGACGCGGCGGAGAGCGCTCCGCAGTTCGGGGACCGCCGGTCGTACCAGATGGACCCTCCCAACGCTCGGGAGGCCCTCCGGGAGGTGGCCCTCGACATCCAGGAGGGAGCGGACATCGTCATGGTCAAGCCCGCCCTTGCCTACCTGGATGTCATCTGCCGCATCCGTGATGCTTTCGACGTGCCGGTGGCGGCCTACAACGTCAGCGGGGAGTATTCGATCGTGAAGGCCGGGGAGAAGCTGGGGTGGGTCGACGGCGGCCGGGTGATGATGGAGATTCTGGTGTCGATCAAGCGTGCCGGGGCCGACCTGATCCTGACCTACGCCGCCAGGGAGGCGGCAAAGGCCCTGGCGGAGTGACCGGCATGGCGAAACCGGCGCCCCCCCCCTACAAGGTTGTCGAGATCCCGAAGGTCTTCGACGAGGAGATCGAGGCGGAGCTCAACCGCTGGACCGCGGAAGGGTACCGGTTCGAATCGATCCACTTCGTGACACAGCCCGGGAACCGCAGGCCCACGATGGCGTTCCTGTTCTTTACCCGGGTGACCGGGGACGAAGGAGAGTAGGCATTGGCGTTTCGCTGGGAGGAGCAGAGGAGGTACTTTCGGGAGGCCCGCCGCGCCCGGTACTTCGCGCGGATCGCGGGGAAGGCGGCCGACGTCACCATCGCCATGTCCCTGTGGCACATTCCCGGTGCCGCGGGGCGATGGATCTCCAGTCCTCCCTCCTGAGGAATCTGACCGTGGCTTCGCCGTTCTTCCTCTACCTTGTGCCGTTCGTCGGCCCTTTTCTCACCTTCACCGTCGGGATGGTGGTCCTCCTCATCGAGACGTACCTTGGGTTCTACGACTCCGACGGCCGGCGGGCGGGGGACATGTTTGCCGAGACGCTGGTGGTGGAATCCGGACAGGCCGCAGATGACGTCCCTGTATCTGATTGACGGGCACAACGTTCTCTACCGTACCTTCTTCGGTCTGCCCCGGCTCTCGGCGCCGGACGGCACGCCGACCAACGTCGTGCTGGGGACCGCGAGAATCCTCCTGAAGATCCTCCGGGAGGAGAAGCCCTCGGCAATCGCCGCCGTCTTCGATTCCCCCGAGCCCACTCCCCGGCACCGCCTCTTCCCCGAATACAAGGCGAACCGGCTGAAGGTCCCCGAGGAACTCCTGGCCCAGGTCGGCTTGCCGAGGAGAAAGGGATGGAGGTCGTCATCATCTCCTCCGACAAGGACCTCTACCAGCTGGTGTCGAAGCATGTCCGCATCCGGGACGGTCTGAAGGAAAGAACGGTGGGGGAGGAAGAGGTCCGCGAGGCGTTCGGCGTAGAGCCCGGGCAGGTGGTGGAGTTGCTCGCCCTGTCGGGGGACCCCTCCGACAACATCCCCGGCGTCCCCGGCATCGGGGAAAAGACCGCCTCCGGGCTGATACGGGAGTTCGGGACGGTGGAGAACCTTCTCGCCAATACCGGCATGCTCAAAGGGAAGCAGAGGGAAAAGATCGAGAAGAACGCGGAGATGGCCAGGCTTTGCCGTCAGCTGGCGGAAATCGACCGGAACGTACCCCTCGCGCAGGGGATCGAGGAATGCAGGCCCCGGGGGATTCAGCCGGACAAGGCTGCCGCGGTTTTCCGGAGGCTCGGGTTCCGCAAGCTCATCGAGGAACTCGATCTTGCGTCTTCGGCGTTGCCTCTCTCCGGGGCCGCATCCTCCTCCCCGCAGGCAGTGGGAGGGGCCGCGACGACCGGGGATCTGATCGCCGCGGTCGGAGGGAAGATCCCTTCCCGGGCGGCCGTTGCCGCATCGGGGGACAAGGGGGAGAATGTCGCTGTCGCGGTGCCCGGCCGCGGGGTATGGTCCCTGCCGGGTCCGGCCGTCCCCGAGCTTGTCCGGCGGGTCGTCGGGTCCGGGGGGCTCCTCTTTCTGGTCGATGCAAAGGATTTCCTGAGGCGGTTCGGAGACGTTTCCCCTCCCCCCGGAAGCCCGGCGCTTTTCGACCTGCAGGTCGCCGCCTACCTTCTCGCGCCGGACGAAGGCACCCCCACGCTGGCCAAGTTGCGCGACCGGTTCCTCCCCGGGCACGAGGCGGAGGGAGAAGGAGCGGGGGAGCTCGCAGCCCGGGCGGAGGATATCGCCGTGCTGGGGGGGATCCTCGAGGGGAAGCTCGAGGAAGCCGGTCTGTCGGGGATCTTCCGGGAAGTCGACATGCCGCTGCTGCCGGTCCTTTTCCGGATGGAGGAGAAAGGAATCCGGATCGACTCCGGAATCTTCGGGAGGCTGTCGGAGGAGCTGGCCGAGGGGACGCAAAAGATCGAGGAAAAGGTTGCGGCGATCGCGGGCGCGGAGTTCAACATCAACTCTCCCAAGCAGCTTTCGTTTCTCCTGTTCGAAAAGCTCGGCCTGCCGCCGGTCAAGAGAACGAAGACCGGCTACTCGACCGACGTGGACGTACTGGAGCGGCTGAAGGGGGCGCATCCGATTCCCGGCCTGGTCCTCGAATACAGGACCCTCGCGAAGATACGGTCCACCTACGTCGACGTCCTCCCCGGGATGGTGGACCCGCGGGACGGCCGGATCCACACGACCTTCCACCAGACGCAGACGGCCACGGGCCGCCTCTCTTCCTCCGACCCCAACCTGCAGAACATCCCGGTGCGTGCCGATCTGGGCAGGAGGATCCGGTCGGGGTTCGTGGCGGAACCGGGGTGCCTCTTCATCGGCGCGGACTACTCCCAGGTGGAGTTGCGCCTTCTGGCCCACCTGTCGGGGGACGCCGAGCTCACGCGCCGGTTTCGGGAAGGGGATGACATCCACGTCGCCACCGCGTGCGCCGTCTTCGGGGTGGCCCCCGACGGGGTCACGTCCGAACTTCGCCGCCGGGCCAAGGTGATCAACTTCGGGATCCTTTACGGAATGAGCCCCTTCGGGCTTTCCCGGGAGCTCGGGATCGGTGGCAGCGAGGCGAAGCAGTACATCGACCAGTACTTCCGGCGCTACCCGGGCGTCCACCGATATGTCGAAGGCCTCAAGGAGCAGGCGAGAAGGGACGGGTGCGTCCACACCATCCTCGGCAGACGGAGGGTTCTCCGCGACATCTTCGGGAAGCGGCCGAGAGGATGGCGATCAACACGCCGATCCAGGGGAGCGCGGCCGACATCATCAAGATGGCCATGATCCGGGTGGACGGGGAGTTCCGGCAGGGTCGCATGGACGCCGGGCTGGTTCTCCAGGTCCACGACGAGCTGATCGTGGAGGCGCCCGAATCCGAGGCACCCGAGGTCGAGCGGCTTCTGAAAGAGTCGATGGAGAGGGTGGTTTCCCTGTCGGTACCGCTTACCGTATCCGTAACGAGCGGGAAACATTGGGGAGAAGTACACTGAGCCACGGCGCCGGGGGATGAATAGATCGCGGGGAAGCGACGTCCTATGAGTGCGGACGCGAAGAGGCACCCGCAGGACGAGGACCTCGTCCGGCGGGCGCAGGGAGGCGACGACGAGGCGTTCCGCGATCTGATGGAAACGTACAAGAGGCGGGCCTACGGGGTGGCCCTGGGGATCGTGGGAGACCCGGACGAGGCCCAGGACGTGGTGCAGGACGCCTTCGTGAAGGCGTATTACAAGCTGAAAGAGTTCCGGTTCGGGGCGAATTTCTACACCTGGTTCTACCGCCTTCTGGTCAACCAGGCGATCGACCGGTGGAGGAAGACATCGAGGTCGCCGACGATCTCCTTCGACGACGCATGGGTTTCCGGAGAGTCGTCGGAGCCCGAAGCCATGGTGTACCCGAAGAGCCCCGAGGAAGTGGCCGGCAACCGGGAGCTCGCCGAGGGGATCAATCGGGCGATCGCGGCCCTTCCGGAGTACCACCGGACGGTCATCCTCCTCCGGGAAGTCGAGGGGCTGGCGTACGAGGAGATCGCCCGGATCCTGGATTGTTCGGTCGGCACCGTGATGTCGCGGCTCCATTACGCGCGGGCGAAACTGAAGGAGGCGCTCAAAGGGTTCCGTGAAGGGTGAGGATATGGAGTGCAGGGAAGCGAGACAGATGATCCAGGATTACATCGACGGGCGCCTCCCGCCCCGGCCGGCGGGAGATGTGCGCGATCACCTCGGCGCCTGCGGTCCGTGCGCCGCCGAGGAGAGGGACCTTCGGGGGGTCGGGGAACTTCTGCGCCGGTGGTCCGCCGCGCGGGTCGGCGAAAGGGAGCCTCAGCTTTCCGCCTTGTGGACCCGGGTCCGGGCCGGCATCGAGGAGCGGAGGAAGCCGTGGTATGTTCCCGCTCTCCGCAGGTGGTTCTGGGTCCCGGCGGCGGCCATGGTTGCGGTTTTGACCCTTCTGTTCTATCCTTCGAATGGGTCGAGGGCTCCGTTTCACCCGAACAGTTTCGACGTCACGGTGGAATCCATCGAATCCGACTCTGCGACCGTGGCCCTGGTGGACAAAGGGGAGGGACTTCCGCGGGTGATCTGGATCATCGAACATGGGAAGTCCTGATCCGAGGCCGGGGGGGTATCTCCCCGCGATCGTCTGCGTCGCCCTTCTTCTTTTCGCGCACATCGTGGTGGCCTCGCCCGATTCCCCGGTCGCGGTCGACGTGGGGGTCGTGCTGGCCTCCAACGAGGGGACCACGATGGACCCGGCGCTCTCCTCGATCCGGAACCAGCTGCAGTCGATGTTCACCTACTCCTCCTACCGGATGGTGGACCGCCTCAGCCGAACCCTGAACGTGGGCGAGACGGGGGATTTCGGCCTCCCCGGGAACCGGTCCATGCGCGTGACCCCCGCCCCTTCCGAGGGGACAAAGGTGAGGCTTGCCGTACAGATCATGGAGGAAGACCGCAACATTCTCACCACGACCCTTGGCCTCAAGCGCGGGGGGATGGTGCTCGTCGGAGGTCCCGCCTACCAGAAAGGCGTCCTGATCCTCATCATTTCGGCGGAATAGCCGCCGTTTGAATTTCCGCCCCGTCTTCTCCGTCACATCGGCAGACCGTCAGGAAACATCTCCGGGGAAAGCGGGTTACACCCTGCAGGAAGATCCCAGGGATGAGGAGGAGGCGACGATGAAAAAACTGATAGCGATAGCGGTTGCAGCGGCCTTTCTGGCGGCGGCTCCTTTACCCGCCCGGGCCGGGGACAGCGAATGGGCCACAGCCGGAAAGATCCTGACCGGGATCATCGGCGTGACGATTCTCGGGAACGCGATTGCGGGAGCTCATTACCACCCGGCCCCCGTGTACGCCCCCCCTCCGCGGGTCTATTACCCCCCCGAGGAGGTGTGGGTCCCGGGACGCTACGAGGCGAGGATCGAACGACGGTGGGTCCCCGGTCATTGGGAGATCGAGCGTCGAGGGACCGGGTACGGCGACGATTACGAAAGGCGATACAGGGGCAACGGGAAACACCAGGTCCGGAGCATCTGGGTACCCGGCTATTACCGGGACGTGGAGGTAACCGTGTGGATTCCCGGCCGCTGGGAGGTGCGCGGATAAGGTCGCAGCGGAAGTGCCCGGACGGCCTGTCGACGGCCGCGGACATCCCCCCGGGGGGCTCCTCCCCCGGGGGGATTTTTTTCCGCCCCCCTCGTCCCTCGGGTATGATTTCCCGGGAGGATGCATCCATGGGTGATGGCGGCGGGGGGGCGGGGACACCGCTTCGGAACTCTCTCTGGAATCTGCTGTACCGGGTCGTTTCCGGAACCGATCATTCCGGAACCGCGTGGGGGTCGATCCTGCGGGGCGCCTGCCTTGCATTCTTCAAGGAGACGATCGACGACCTGCCGGTCTCCGACAACGAAGCGTCGCGCCGCGCCCTGAAAGAGGCCTTTTTCGGGATTCCGGACCACAGGGTCTACGACTTCTACGAATTCCTTCTCGCGGATGAGAGGGCCGGAATGAAGGAAGTGGACCGGAAGCTTCTTCGACACAGCCTGAACCGGGTTCTCGAAGAGGAGGGCGCGACGGTCCGCCTCCTGCGCGACCGGTTCGTGCCCCTCCCCGACGAGATCGGCCTGGATTCCGTGGAGACGGCCCGGAAAACGCTCTCTCTGTTCGATCAGGACGCCGCTGCACGGCATCTGCAGGCGGCCGTCGGTTTCCTCTCGCGCCGCCCCGACCCCGCGGCGAAGGAGGCCGTCCGCGAGGCCGTGATCGCGGTGGCGGCCGTTGTGCATGCGCTTGCCGGCGGGCCGGCCGGGGTCGCGATGGGTACGGTTGCGCCCGTGGCCGGCAAGTTCGGGATCCCGCCGGAGCTGCAGGGGGGAATCGACTCGCTGCTCTCCCGCTGCCATGCCGCAAGCGGATTGCCGGGGAGCGGAACCGCCGATTTCCCCGTCGACTTCGCCGAGGCGGCATGCCTCGTCGTATTCTGCTCTTCGGTCATCAACCTGCTCCTCTCCCGGGCGGGAGGGAAGGCAGGGGGATAGGCCGTCCGGCCCTACGACCGGGAAAGGCGGGGAAGGGTGTCGGCCGTGTCCCGCCTGCGCAACAGGGCTTTTACGACCTGCTCGCCGGAACCGACGATTTCCACCAGGGCGAGGTTTTGACGGGAGACCATGCGCTGGTTTTCCGCGTTGAGAAAGTAGGAGAGGATCGGGTCGAACCAGCCGCCGGTGTTGGCCACGACGATCGGCTTCGCGTGCAGACCGAGCTGCTTCCACGTGAGGATCTCGAAGAACTCGTCCATCGTTCCGAATCCGCCCGGGAGGACCGCGAAGGCGTCCGCCCTCCGGCTCATCTCGATCTTCCGCTCGTGCATCGATTGCGTGACGATCATCTCCGTGAGGCCTTCGTGGGCGAGCTCCTCCGTGCGCAGGAACGCCGGGATGACGCCGATGACCTTCCCCCCCCGGCCCAGCATCCGGTCCGCCAGGATCCCCATGAGGCCCACCGACCCCCCCCCGTAGATCATCGTGATCTTCTCTTCGGCCATCCGGTCGGCGAGGGCGATCGCGTCCTTCCGGAATTGCTCCGGGACCAGGTTGCTCGAACTGCAGAACACGCACAGGGCAAGATGTTCCATCTAGCAAAGATACAGCCAAACCCCGGAAATGGGAAGCGGGGAAAATCGTGTTGACACCGCCAGGAAGATTAAATACTATTAAATACATCGTTTATATCGGGAGGAATGCAATGTCCAGATGGTTCAAGGATAATTCGCTGTCGATCGGAAGAACTCCCCTCGTGCGGCTGAACCGGATCACCGACGGTGCGAAAGCTACCGTATTGGGCAAGATCGAGGGACGGAATCCCGCATATTCGGTCAAGTGCCGCATCGGGGCCTCGATGGTGTGGGACGCGGAGAAGAAGGGACTGCTCGGCACGGGGAAGACGATCGTGGAGCCGACGTCCGGGAACACGGGGATCGCCCTCGCCTACGTGGCCGCCGCCCGGGGATACGGGATCATCCTGACCATGCCGGAGACGATGAGCATCGAGCGCCGGATGGTCCTCCAGGCCTTCGGTGCGAAACTGGTGCTTACGGAGGGGGCAAAGGGGATGAAGGGGGCGATCGACAGGGCGTCCGAGATCGTCGCGTCGGACCCCGCGCACTATTTCATGCCGCAGCAGTTCACGAATCCCGCCAACCCGCAGATCCACGAGGACACCACCGGGCCTGAAATCTGGGAGGACACGGGGGGGGAGATCGACGTGTTCGTCTCCGGCGTCGGGACGGGGGGAACGATCACGGGGGTATCCCGGTTCATCAAACAGACGAAGCGGAGGCCGATCCTTTCCGTGGCTGTCGAGCCCATCCATAGCCCCGTCATCACCCAGACGCTGGGCGGGGAGCCGCTCAAGCCGGGTCCCCACAAGATCCAGGGGATCGGAGCGGGATTCATCCCCGACGTGCTCGATCTTTCGCTGGTGGACCGGGTCGAGACCGTAAGCAACGACGAGGCGATCGAGTTCGGTCGCCGGCTTTCGCGGGAAGAAGGGATCCTTGCCGGGATCTCCTGCGGAGCGGCTGCGGCCGCGGCGGTACGTCTCGCGAAGACCCCCGGATTCGAGGGAAAGACGATCGTCGTGATCCTCCCCGACGCGGGGGAGCGGTACCTCACGACTGCGCTGTTCGAGGGGTGGTTCGAGGGCGAAAAAGCGCAGGCTTCCATCTAGCCCGGGCGCTGTCGCCTGACCCCTACGTAAAGGGTTACTATTCCGCTGGTAAGTGGCCGGAAAGTGACCGGATCGCACTCCGCTTCCCGCATCATCCCCGCGAATGCCCGTGGAGACGGGAAGTCCCGGACGGAGTCGGGAAGGTAGGTGTACGCGCTCCGGCGGGAGAACAGCCCTCCCAGCCGCGGGAGGACCTTCGTGAAATAGAACCGGTACAGGGCTCCGAAGAGGGCGGACTCCGGCTGCGAGAACTCCAGGATCACGAGGCACCCTCCCGGTTTGACCACGCGGCACATCTCCCTGAGCCCCCCTTCCCGATGAGCCACGTTCCGGATCCCGAACGCGATGGAGGCGGAGTCGAACACCGCGTCCCGGAAGGGAAGCGCCTCGCAAGGCGACTGCACAAAGGCAAGCCTGCCTGCAAGGCCTGCGCGTGCAGCCTTCTCCCTGCCGATCCGCATCATCGCCGGAGAGAGGTCCACTCCGGCCACGAACGCCCCGTTTCCCTTCTGGCGAAAGATCTCCAGGGCGACCTCGGCAGTGCCGGTCGCCACGTCCAGGTGGATTCCTCCCTTTTCCGGCTGGATCGACGCGACGGCTTCCCTCCGCCACCGGCGGTCCGTCCCCAGGGAAAGGAGCCGGTTCAGGAAGTCGTACCTGGGTGCGATCGAGGAAAACATCTCTGCGATCGATCGGTTGCGGTCGTTCAGCCGGTACAAGAACGATCCCCCTTTTTTAGGGTCGAATGGATAAGAAGTATACCAGTCCCCGCGCAGGATGGGGGGAGCGGAACTTTCCCTTTTTGGCGGGGTTATATAGAATGATGGATGAGCGGGGGGGATTCCGGCGGAAGGAAAGGCCGGGGATTTGAATTTCCATCCCCCCTTTCGCCGTCAAAAGAGAAAGGATTCCGCCGCTGGAGCGCAGGGATCGACGAGGGAAGGGGGAAGATGTGATGAGATTCGTGAAACAGATCGCGATCGTAACGGCTTCCCTGGCCTTGTTCGCAATCACGGGTTATGCAGCGGAGGAAGGCGCGGAGTTCGAGGGCGTTCCCGCGTATTCCGTTACCCGTCTGAAGATCTTCGAAGGGTCCGCCTGGGTCCGCACGCCGGACTCCGGGGACTGGGAGGAGTTTTCCAGCAACAGCCCCGTTCCCGTGAGGTCGCTCGTCAGCATACCGGAAGGGTCCGAAGCGGAATTGCAGTTCCACGGGGGGCAATTCGTCCTTCTGACAAGCGGCACCGAGCTTTCCATCCGCGGCTCCGAGAACGGGAAAACCGCGTTCACGCTCCAGTCCGGTGAGATCCGGTTCTACCTGCCCGAAACCGATTTTGCCCCCGTCAGCGTCACGGCCCCCGGGGGAGGGAGGGCGGAATTTACCGTCCCCGGAAGGTACTGGATGACAGGCGCGAAAGGCGGCGGTACGACGCTGGTCGTCCGCGAGGGGGAAGGGACCGTTACGGTGGAGCGGGGGGAGTTCCCCGTCAAGGCGGGCGAGCAGGCCTCCATCGGGGAGGAGGTCCGCGTCGGGAAATACGAGGGGGGCGAGGGGGACTCCTTCGAGAAGTCTCCGCCTCTTTCGGACGCCGAAAAGCAGGCCGGCGTTCCTCCGGCTGCGGCGAACGAGCTGCGCGATTACGGGGAGTGGGTGCAATCCTCGGAATACGGATACGTGTGGCGGCCGCGCGTTGCCACGGGATGGTCCCCCTACTATTACGGGCGATGGGTCTGGATCTCCCCGTACGGGTGGACCTGGGTCTCCTACGAGCCGTGGGGCTGGTATCCCTATCATTACGGATACTGGTACACCGACCCGGCCTTCGGCTGGGTCTGGTACCCATACCAATCGTTCATCTCCTTCTCCTTCGGGTGGGGGGGCTACCACTACCCGCATTACCACGGGTATGCGTACTATTACCCTGCGCGGGTGCGCTTCGTGAATAACGGCCGCAACGTTCGCTGGGTCCCCCTGCGTCCCGGGGAGCGGACGGGTCGTATCGCGTACACGCGCTCCGATACCCGGCTTGCCTCGTGGCAGCGGCCTCTTTCGCGGGGAACCGTCTACGTGCGGGGGACGGGGAGCCGCAGTACCGATTGGCGGGACTGGACCGCCGTCCGGCGAGAGAGAAATGCTTCGGTCAGCACACGCGGCACGCCGCGTGGCAATGAAGCAAGGCCGGTGGTGCGAAGCGGGGAGAGCGGTTCTTCCGGGCGCAGCGGGCAGGGGGTCGAAAGGAGCACCCGGGGCGCGGGCGAGCGCCAGCAGGATATGCGGAGAACGGACCGTCCCGCAAGGGAGAGCCCCGCACGACAGGAGAGATATGAACGGATCACCCCATCCTCACCCCGTCCGGAACGGCGATCGATGGTTCCCGCGGAGAAGTCGAAGGAGTTGACCCGGACGGAGAAGTACGAAAACCGCGTCCGCTCGCGTGTCACCCCTTCGAGGGTGGTGGTTCCTTCAGGAGCCGTGCGTAGCTCCTCCCCGGGAAGAGGTGACGGGGTGTCGATATCGCGGGGGAGAAGCGCACCCTCTGTGCCCGCACCCGGTCGCGAAGTAAGTCGTCAGGCCGAACCGTCAGGCGGGGGAACATCGGGTAGGGCGCCGCGGTCCAATGTCTCCTCCCCGGGCCGGTCCGTAGGCTTTATGGGCAATGGTTCCGGGAGTGGAGGGAGAGGAGGGTTCTCCTTCGGTTCCTGGGGGGCGAGTGGAGGGGGCGCACGCGGGGGGGGCGTGAGTGGAAGCAGGTCGGTGCGGTAACGGTTCCGCCCTACTCCTCTTCCTCTCCGGTTTCGGGCAGGTCCCCCGGCACCCCGGAATGGAACGGCGCTTCGAACAGCGTGAGCCACCGGCCCCGGCTTTCGTCCGCCACGGAGTAGGGCAGTTCCGGACGTGTTACGTCGCTGGACGAGAAGAAACGGACCTTCATGCTCTTATCGGGTGGAGTACGGAGGGCCACCCCGGATCCTTCCTCCCGCGGAGTCTCCTGCGCGGCAGCGCTTCCGCAGCATAGGAAGAAGAGTATTGCCGATGCCGCGGCCAGCGGCAGTCCCTTTCCCCGATTTCCCATCGCGCTCTCCTTAGAATCATTGTACTCCCCCGGCTGGCCGGTGTGGATCCCCTACCCGGGTTTTCTCCCATGGGGTATCCTGAAAGTGTGGGGGGAACCGACCGATGACCCCTTTTGCCGGTCCGCTGCTGGTCAGCTTCCTGATGTTTGACGCGATTGCCGATCCGGGTTATCTCGTGCCCTGCGCCTTCGTCCTCTTCCTTGCCCTGGCGGGACTGTTGCTCACTCTCCTTCTCGATGTGCGGGCGCGGTGACCCCGGGCGGGGGGCCTTTCGCGTCCGCCAAGAGAGGCGGCCAGTCTCTTCGCCTCTTCCCTGCCGGAAATCCGTCCGGTGAGCGTTGCTTCCCGCACTTCCTCCAGGATCGATTCCACCTGGGGACCTGCCGGGACACCGAGGGCCAGGATCTCGTCGCCGGAGAGAAGGTGCGGTCGGTTTTCCGCTGTCTCCAGGACGGGGCGAAAGTCCACGGCTCTCTTCGACGCCGCCCTGCGGGAGGCCGTGTAGAGCGCGTGCAGATGATCCGGGGTTTCCCACCTGCCGAAGATCGCCTCGATCCGTGCGTGCGGATTGCGCAGCATCCGGAGGTGGGACAGGCGCGACAGATCCTCGACCATCTGGACCACTTTCCGGACGCGGGGGAAATGGAGCCTTCGGGCGAGAGCCTCCGTGCGGGGCAGGCGGAAGGCGTTTTTTCCGAACGCCCCCGGCGAGGGATGCCGCCGACCGCGCGGGGAATCGTGCCCGTTTTTCCGCGCGAGAAGGAGGGACTCGTCCCAGGCGGCGTCCACGAGGAGGTTGGCGAACAGCACCGTCTCCGGCAGGGGGCGGCCGATCGAACGTTCCAGGAGAACGTACCGCTTTTTCATGCGGGAGAGGACCCCGGTACCCCGGTCCGGGATCCCGGGGATCAACATCGGAAGGATTCCCGCGCGGTGCAGGTCCGACACCGTGGCGGACGGGTTCGCCGCGAGGGATTTCGTCAGTTCGCCGATGAGACGTTCTTCCGAAATCGTCCCGATCAGCCCCTTTGCCTCGCCGCGGATCGCCTGCCACGTTCTTTTCTCGATGATGGTGCCGGGCCGCTCGTTCTTCTGGCGAATCGCCCGCAGCATCCGCAGGGGGTCTTCCCGGATGCGGGCCCGCGGATTCCCCACGCCCCGGATCCGCTTGTGCTTTAGGTCTTCCATCCCCCCGAAGAAATCGAACACTTCCCCCGCAAGCCGCTTCCCCTCCGTGCGGAAAGAGAACATCAGGCTGTTGATCGTGAAGTCGCGCCGGGAAGCATCCTCCCGGGCATCGACCCCGAGCGTGCGGACCTCGAACTGGCGGTGCCCCGGGCCGGTGGAATGTTCCGAACGCGCGAGCGCCACGTCGATTTCCTCCCCGGACCAGGTCGTCGATATCTTGTACACGGCAAACTGCTTTCCCGCCGCGACGACCCGCCGGATTCCGAGCTCTCCCCGGGGAAGGGCCCGGACGATTTTCCCCAGCGCTGCGAACCCGATCCCGGTGACCATCAGGTCGACGTCGTTGCCCGGGCGACCCTCGATGAGATCGCGGACGATCCCCCCCACGAGGTACGGTTGACCGCCCGCGCGCTCCACGGCCCGGCAGAACTCCCGAAGGAACCGCCAAAGCTTCTTTCGTTTTTGCAGGGAATGCAGTACGCCGAGGGAAACGGCTTCCGGGACGGGGCTCACCCCGCTTTTCTGCCGGCCATTCTCCCGAGGATCCGTTCCCTGTACTCGGGGAATTCGTCGAGGTTCACCATCCGCTTTCCCATGACGCCGAGCTTCAGAAGCCTGTAGTTGAGTTCCCGGACCGCGTCCCTTCGTGCTTCCTCGTCCTCGATGGTCCGGAGCAGGTCCCGGAGGGTGATGATCTCCTTGCGGACTTCCAGTTCGGGGGGGATGCATCCGGCGTTCCGGAGGATCTTGTAGGCGACGCGAAGGTCCTCGGGAATCATCGAGTCGTCTTCGAGCCGAAGGGGCTTCCCGGCTCCCGGAAGGTTCGCGAACTCCCCCCTCTCCATCGCCTCGCGAATCTTCCTCTCCGCCAAGACTTCCAGGAAAAGCACGGTTTCCCCCTCGGTCCCCCGGTCGGGCATGCAGTATCATGGCAAAGCATACCACCGTTTCGGGGGAGGAGATGGAGCGGGATTTCGGCTCCGGCACGATCCAGCTGGTCCGGGGCGACATCACGAAGGAATCGACGGACGCCGTCGTGAACGCCGCCAACGAGTCGCTGCTCGGCGGGGGAGGGGTGGACGGGGCGATCCACCGGGCCGGCGGCCCGGCGATCCTTGAGGAGTGCAGGGCGATCCGGGCGAGACAGGGCGGATGTCCACCGGGAGAGGCGGTGGTGACGACCGGGGGGCGTCTCCCGTCACGGTTTGTCATCCATACCGTCGGGCCGGTTTGGAGAGGAGGGGATCAGGGAGAGCCGGCAATCCTCGCTTCGTGCTACCGGAACTCCCTTCGCCTCGCCACGGAAAAGGGGGTGCGGTCGGTCGCCTTTCCCTCCATCGGCACGGGGGCGTACGGATACCCGGTCGGGAAGGCTGCCCCTATCGCCCTGTCGACGGTCGCGACGGTTCTGGCGAAGGGGGAAGGGACGCCAACGCTGGTTCGTTTCGTCCTGTTCGACGAGGAGACGCTTCGGGCGTACCGGGAGAGCCTGTCATCCCTGTAGAGGGACCCGGCGGCCGCCCGGTCAGCGGGGATGTCCCACGGTACTGAGGTAGATGACACTCTCTTCCGTGCCGTCCACCCCCAGGAGGGCGTTCATCTCGTCGTCGAAGAAGGCGGCTACCTGGCAGCTCCCGAGCCCGAGCCCGACCGCCGCAAGCGCCAGGCTCTGCGCAATGTGCCCCGCATCGAGGTAGACGTACCGGTAGGCACGCTGTCCGTATTTCCACTTCGCGCGCGGAAAGATCGCCGTCCAGACGAAGACGGCGCCGGCCTCGGAGCAGAACTCCTGGAACAGGGCCGCGCGGGAGAGGTCCCCCCGGAAATCCCCCCCGGCCACCTCTTCGAGGAGATGATCCCGGACGCCGTAATGGTACACGCCGCCCTCGACTCCCCCCACGCGGTGAGCGATGACATAGGTTTCTATCGGGTACAGGGCCCCGGCGGAGGGGACGGTACGGAAGGCATGGCCGGCCTCCATCCTCTGGATACCCGTGGAGGCCCAGAGAAGAAGGGAGATCTCCTCCAGTCGGAGGGGGCGGGAGGAGTATTCCCGGACGCTGCGGCGCCGGGCCGCGATTTCCATGAAAGATCCATGGACGGTCGTCCCGGGGGGAGGGAGAGGGATCTTCCTCGCACCGGGATACTCCTTGTACAGGGGCGGCCTGGATGCCCAGTCCATCCGCCCCCCCCCCAAGCGTCCCCGTTCGTACTTCGTTTCCTGCTGGAACCTGTCTCCGATCCCTTTTGGCTCTTTCACGGCGCCGTCACTCCCTGACGTATCCTTTTTCGACGAGCTTGCCGACGATCCGGCGCGCGGCACGTGCCGGTTCTTCCGCGTCGCCACGCACCACCACGTCGGGGGAGCGGGGAGGCTCGTAATCCGCGTGCAGCCCGGGGACGCCGGTCGCGCTTCCTTCCCTCCCCCTCCTGTAGATCCCCTTGGGATCCCGCGCGATGCAGACGGAGAGGGGGGAGTCGACGAAGACCTCCAGAAACCCGGCGATCTCCTGACGGGCCCGGTCCCGGTAGACGCGCCGGTTGGCGGTCGCGTCGAAGATCACGGGGACGCCGTGCCTCGTCAGGAGCAGGCCCACGGAGACGAGTGCCCGGTAGAAGAAATCCCGCTCCGGTTCGTCGTAGCGCGGCTGCGGGGTGAGAACCTTCCGGAGTTCGTCGGACTCGAGCACCGCGACGTTCACCCCGCGTGCCGCAAGCTCCTTCCTCAGGGCCGAGGCGACGGTCGATTTTCCCGACGCCGGGAGTCCCGTGATCCAGACGGCGAACCCCTCCTCCAAGGCTACCTTGCCCCGCAGTACCCGTTCACGCGGGCCGGATCGAAGGCTTCCGCGTCCAGGACTTCCTCGATGAAGGTGAAGAGTGTTCTTCGCACGTCCTCGTCCAGGGTGGGGTACCAGACGGGGCTGGCCATCACCAGCCCCCGGAACGCAAAGAAGGGGGCGGCGACCGCAAGCATCTCCCGGTCCCCCGTCCTCTCGAGATACCGGTCCCAGAACCTCCGGAAGAGCGTTTCGAAGGGTCCGTCAAGCCTCCCGCTCCGCTGGAGGGAGCAGAAGAGGTAGTTTCCGGTGAGGGAGGTGACATCGTCTGCCGGGTCTCCCCATTCGCCCCGGGACCGGTCCAGCACCCGGAACCGGGCCCCCTCACGGAACAGGATGTTGTAGGGGTGGAAATCCCCGTGGACCTGCCGAAGCCGGTGGGTTCGACCCTTGATCCGCCAGCGCCACGCCACGCACCGTTGCTCGATCTTCTCCAGGAGCTTCGGGGTGATGAATCCGTGGCGCGGCGGGTAGCTGTCCAGGATCCCCATGATGCACTCCCCGTGACCCAGCAGCTCCCGGATCCTCCGCACGTACAGGCCGGGGTCGGTCCCTTTCACCTTGTGGATCTCCGCCAGGTAGTCGCAAAGAGCGTCTGCCCGTGCGGTGTCGAGCTCGGAGAGATCCCCTTCCGCCTGGATGCGGGCAAGGTCCTGGATGTAGCCGCGCCCTTCCACGTGCTCGACGAGAAGGAAGAGCTCCTCCACGGTTCCGAGGGAAAGAAGGGAGCCGTCCGGGAGGAAACCTCCCACGTCCAGGGAGCGTGCATGGAGGGGAAGCCGGTTGTACGCCTCATGGTCCCACAGGAGCATCTGTGCCCGGTCCGCCCGGTGCTCGTGCCCGAAGGGGCCCGGGCTCGTCGTCTCGAGCACGGCCTTCCGGCGCTCCCCCGAGACGTCGTATTCCACAAGGACGGGGACGCCGTAGCCGTACCCCTTGACGGCGCCGGTCGCAACCGTTTCGCCGAGGGGAGCAAGGGCCCGGACCCGCACGGGCGATCCGGCGAGGGATTCCAGGTAGGCGGAAATCTTTTCCCGATCCAGGTCGGGCATGGTGTACCTCCCGAACGCACGTTCCGGGGCTCTTCCGCGGGGACGGCAGGTTCCCGGTTCCCGCGTTCCGACCGGAATGTCTGGAGAAAATTCTACACCGGATCCCGGCCTTTTCCTAAATAAGGGGGAGGGGAAAGGAAGGAATATAATGGATGCGTCGGTCCCGGGGAGAAAGGAAAGGAGGAAGGATGCCGTTGATCCGGTGCGGGCAGGCGACGGACGGCACCTGGTGGGTCTACATGATCGAATGCCGGGGCGGGAAGATCTACACGGGGATCGCGAAGGATCCCGGCGCCCGCTTCCGGAAGCACCTGTCCGGGAAGGGCGCAGCCTTCACCCGGATGAATCCTCCCGTGGCGCTGCTCGCGAAGCGGCCGTGCGGGACCCGGTCCGACGCGCTCAGGGCGGAGCGGGCTCTCCGGAGATTTGGCGGAAGGGAGAAAAGAGCCTGGGCGAAGGAGCAGGCGGATCTCCTGTCATCCCGCTTGCCCGGGGGGAAGGAAACAACGGAGAATGGGGGGGACTCTGTTCGTCCGGACAGGTGGCGCCCCGGAGGAGAGAAAGCCCCCTGATGGAAAAAAGGACATTCCCCCATCCTCTCCCGCGGCGGGAAATCGAGAAGGGATTCGAAATCCTGATCGGGGAGAACCGGCTCTTCGGCGCCGAGCTCAACGTCGATATCATCAAGAAGGAGAATACGGGGAAGAAATTCCTCGTCAGCAAGCTCCCCTCGAGGAGGAAACTCCTTTCCATCTGGGCCCTCCTCTTCCGGGATCTCGTTTCCCCCGCCGATTTTCTTGCCCTGCTTTCCGCGGAAATCCAGGAATTCGAGCACCGGGAGAAGATGCTCCTGGTCGGGAAGGACCGGATCATCTACGACACGCAGATTGTTCACGCGGGCGAGCATGTCGGCGAGATGACCCTCTTCTTCCTCTCCGAGATGGACCGGAATCTCGGTCTGCTCGACTATCTTAGGGGCAGGCGGCGGCGGATCGTCTACATCGACCACATCCGTCTCTCGCAGCAGAGTTCGGGGTACGCGTCGTCCCTGTTCCGCCATTACGAGGAACTCTTTCGCGACATCGGGTTCCACCAGTTCCGCCTCAGCGCGTCGCTCTCCGTCGGGAAATATTACTGGGCGAAGGAGGGGTTCGATTGCCTGGATCGGGACGAGTTCCAGCGGATGAAGGAGAACCTCCGGGAGTACGTAAAGGCACGGGAGCTTCCCGTCGCGCAGGTCGACATCGACCGGCTCAACCACGCCTACGACATCGCGCTGTTCCGGAGGGATCTCAAGGTCCCCACCTTCCGCAACGCCGCAGGGTACTACTCCCTGGAAAAGAACGAGTGGCACCAGGAAGAACAGAAGGTTCCCCTGGGGAAGGCCTTTCTGCTCTCCACGAAGCCGTGGGACGGGTACAAGATCATCTACACGAACACGCCGAGGAAAACGGGCGTGATCTATTCCCCGGGATATCTGGAACACAGGCCCCGGGCCGGGCACCCCGAAAGCCACAGGCGGCTGGAGAAGCTCGTGAAGGCGATCCGCAAGGACGACCTCCAGGGGAGTCTCGTCTTCCTCGAGCCGTACGTGCCGGACCTCGGAGTCATCGAGAAGGTCCATCCCGCCGGTTACCTGGAGTCGTTCCGCAACGGCGTGCGTTCGGGAAAAAAGACCTTCGCCACGGGGGACTGCTCGATCAGCGAGGCGAGCTACGACGTCGCGCTGCTTGCTGCCGGCGGGGTGATGGCGGGCGTCGATGCCGTGCTGAACGGGAGGGTGCAGAACGTCTTCTGCGCCGTGAGGCCGCCCGGCCATCACGCCGGAAGAGAATCCGCCATGGGGTTCTGTTTTCTCAACAACGTCGCCGTGGGGGCCCTTTACGCCCGCGCCGTCTATGGCGCGGAACGGATCTTCATCCTCGACTGGGACGTCCACCACGGCAACGGGACCCAGGAGATCTTCGAGGAGGATCCCCGCACGTATTTCTGCAGCATCCACGAGCATCCCACCTTCTGCTTTCCCGGGACCGGGAGGAGGATGGACAGGGGGAAGGGAGAGGGAAAGGGGTTCACTCTCAATATCCCCGTCAGGCCCCGCACGGCGGACGAGGAATTCCTCGACCTCTTCGAGCGGGAGATCATCCCGGAGGTCGAAACGTTCCGGCCCGACCTGATCATGATCTCCGCCGGGTTCGACGCGCACAAGGACGACCCGATTGCGGACCTCGAACTGACGGAACGGTCATTCGTCCACATGACGAGAAGAATCTGCGAGATGGCCGACCGGCATTGCCAGGGGCGCATCGTGTCCGTTCTCGAGGGCGGGTACAACGGGTCCTCTCTCACATCGTCGGCGGTTGCCCATCTGAAGACCCTCCAGGGAAGGAGCGAGCCATGTACGTCGGCAGAAGAATGACGGCCAAACCGATCACGGTGTCCCCCGAAGACACCATTGCGCAGGCGGGGTATCTCCTCAAGAAGCACAGGATCCACCACCTGCCGGTGGTCAGGGGAGACGAGCTCGCCGGCATCGTGACCGACACCGATATCCGGAACACCGCGCTGAAGGAACCCCCGGCCGACTCCGGGGGGGAGATTCTGGTCAAGGAGCGGACGGTGGGGGAGATCATGACCCGCGATGTCGTCACGATGAATCCCTGGGACACGATCGAGGATGCGCTGCTGGTCCTGCACCGGAGGCGGTTCGGCGCCCTCCCGGTGGTGGATGGGCGGAAGCTGGTGGGGATCATCACCAAGACGGACATCCTTGCCGCGTTCATCGACACCCTCCGCATCGAGGGGATCGGAGGGGTCCGGATCGAGGTTCTCCTGCCCCGGGACCCGGCCTACCTCCTCCGGCTGATCGGGACGCTGGGGGAGATGAAGATCGAGATCCGGAGCCTGGTGCTGTCCCCCTTCCGGGAGGAACTCGTGGCGTTTTTACGGATCGGGACGATCGACGTGGCGAGCGTGAAGGCCCGGCTGAGGGAATCCGGCTTCAAGGTGCCGGAACTCGAAGATTTTCTCGGGTGACCCGCGTCGGCGCCGGTCCGTCAGCCCTCCCCGTTGCCGATCGAAAGCTCCAGCAGGAGCCTCCGCGCCTCCGGCTCGTCGTCCCTTCCGACCTGGATCTCCGCCGTGCCGACGCGGAACAGGTCCTGCAGCACCTCCCCTTTGACGAAATGCCTGATCCCGGCGGACGCGAGGATCGATTTCACCATCGCAAGGACGATGGGGTTTCCCGTTTTCATCACGGTGACGTACTCCACGTACTCCGGCGGGGGCGTTTCCGGCAGTTCAGGCACCAGCGGCACCCTGCAGTCGGGGCAGATGTGGATCCCCTCGATGTATTCGGCTCCGCATTCCGGGCAGACCATACCACCCTACTGTACCCCAACTCCCCCCCCTTGACACGAATCCGGCGCGCCCCTATGGTGAGGGGAGCGACGAAAAAGATGCGCGCGGACGTCGGTTCCGTTTCGCGGTACCCGCGGCTTCAAGCCCTTTTCCCCAAACTCTTTTGGATGGTCCGGTGGGAAGGTGAATGAACGATTCATCCGTGGAATCAACATCTTCCATTCCCTGACAGGAGGCTGCCATGCAGGAATTCGAAATGAAGAGGACAGTAAAACAGGCCGGCAAACGGGTGGCGCTCGGGTTTATCGTGCTGGCCGCCGTGTTCATCCTTCTGATGATGAACCCCTTCGTGAAGATCGGCGCGGGGGAACGGGGAGTCCTGCTCAACTTCGGGGCGGTCCAGAAGGACGTCCTGGGGGAAGGGTTGCACCTCAGGATCCCGATCATGCAGACGGTCGTGAAAATGGACGTCAAGATCCAGAAATCGGAAACCCGGTCGGAAGCGGCGAGCAAGGATCTCCAGGACATCAAGTCGGTGATCGCGCTGAACTACCACA
>WOR8_10006612_pt1 | contig 20925 bp, 14 predicted proteins | sample DeeMarSeWOR38_10_FD_19890 | JGI IMG/M metagenome (IMG submission 19890) | reverse complement strand
AGTCTTAAATTCAATCTGTCGTCGTAAAGATTATAGGGCCGCCCGGTAACCATCATGATGGGTTCAGCTGAATCCAGATTTCGAAGAATTCTGTTTCCCTGTTGATGCATGTCGGCGACGAATTGGCGCTGTCTTTCAAGCGCATAGTACAGAGCCTCTTTTGCCGACCTTCTGGATAAACCCAGCCTGGCCCCCATTTGCCGGTGTATTTCCATCGCAAGCGTATCGGGTTCGTGCTTCAGATGGATGACCGGATTCAGGATCGATGCCCGTTTCAGGTCGTAAGCCATGCGGGCCATATACGAATTGCTCTGGACCATGGGGCAGTAAAATCCGGTCTCCGAAGGCTTGGGTGTTGACATCTTGATCAGACTCGGGATGAAAAGATATTTGGTTTTTGCGACCAGCTGCCCGATGTGCCCGTAGGAGATTTTTACGGGATAGCAAACGCCGTCGACGGACATCTCAATTCCCTTTTTGGAAATATTCGCGTTGGTCGGCGGTGTGAGCACCAGGCGATATCCGAGCCGGTCAAAGAAATGGGCCCACAGAATTGCCGTATGATGGCCGTAAAGGGCCCGCTGCATCCCGATTGTGGGGCGGCCGTCGATTTCCATTAAAGGCCTGTCTTCAAGCTCGGTGTACACGCCTGCCATGTGGGTCTCCCACAGCATCCGTCTGAGCTTGAAATAGTCGTCTTTTCCCTTGCGCCGGTTTCGCGCCAACTCGTAGCGGCCGCATTCGCCTCCCCAGATACTGCGCCGGTCGTCGAATCGATAGATTTTGAGCTTGCACTGATTATGGCAATTGGGATCTGCGCGGCAGACTTTCTCATTGAAATTCATGCGGTCGTCAATGGCACTTCGCATCCCTCTGAAAGCGCTGCGCTCTTTGCCTTCGGTTTGCATTTTTTGCTGAACGCAGATGGCCGCTCCATAGGCGCCGAGGACTTCTCTGTGAAGCGGAACCAGCAGGCCTTGGTCCAGAACATTTTCAAAGGCAGCGACCACGCCTTTATTCAAAGAGGGGCCGCCTAAAAACATAACCCGCTGGCCGATTTTTCTCTTACCGACAACGCGGTTTAAATAATTATGCACAATGGCATAGCAAAGACCGGCCATCAGGTCCCGCCGCGAAGTGCCTTTCTGGTAATAGGAGACCAGATCGGACTCCATAAAGACGGTACACCGATCGGTGAGTTTGACCGGGGCCTCAGACGAAAGCGCAATATCCTGAAATTCACCGACAATGTTGATTCCATATTTATTTGCCAGTTCATGCAGGAAACTGCCGGTGCCGGCAGCACAAACTTTGTTCATGTCGAAATCAAGGGGGTTGGCGTTGACCAGCGAAATATATTTGGAGTCCTGGCCGCCGATTTCAAAAATGGTGTCCACTTCCGGATCAATTTCGACCGCCCCGCGGGCATGGGCCGTGATTTCGTCAATGGTTAAGTCCGCATTTAAAAAATCACCAACGACGTATCGCCCCACTTCATCCGCGATGTGCTTTAAGAGTGTCTGGGTCACTTCGATCGGCTTGCCCCGGGTGTGCACATAGCTTTTGTGGATTAAATGATGGTTTTCGTCTATCAAGGCGTATTTAGTGGTGGTCGAGCCAATATCGATGCCGAGGTAAGCCCGGGTTCTGATCGCCAGAAATTTTCTGTCGGGCTGCCGGGAGCCCGGCATTTTCGTTTTTTTCAAAACCAGCCTGGGGGCCTTCGGAACCGCGCTGTCGCCGCGAAGGTTGGTCTCTTTTAAATCGGCTGGTCCAAAGGTATCCTCTTTTTTTAGCTCAAGTGCTTTTAAGGCCACGCCGAGCGCGCCGGTCGAGGTATTGTACGGCGGCACGATCAGATTGGGGTAATAGGTTTTAAACGCTTTTACCTGTAATTCATTTTTGGACAGTCCGCCCACAAATACGATCGGATCTGCCAGCTTCTGGTTGGAGACAATTGTGCTGACGTAGTTTCTGGCGTTGCCGGCATGCAGGCCGTATATAATATCTTCAAGTTTTTCGCCTTTATTCTGCAGATGAATCATGTCGGATTTGGTAAAGACGGTGCAGCGGCAGGCCACATTGGCGGGTTTTTTGCTTTTGAGGCCCAGGCGAATGAAGTCATTTAAAATCTGATCAATATGACTTTGAGACGTTTCCTTGTTTTTTTCGTATAGCGATGTTGCCAGGCGCTCGGCCTGCTGATCGATAAAGGATCCGGTGCCGGAAGCACAGGGCCCGTTGGCATTGAAGCTTTCGAGCTCCCAGCCACCGTCATCGTGACGGATTTGAAATAAAGCGGTATCCTGTCCGCCCATGCAGATGAGACTGCGGGCCTCGGGGCGGATGTGAAGGACTCCCAGAACCTGGCTGATGGTCTCAAATTCATAAAAGGCGCCCAGTTTTTCGGCCAGCGTCTTACCGTGATTTCCGGTGAAGGCAATGGATCGAATATGGCGTTCGCCGAACCCATCAAACAAATTCTCTAAAAGGTCCGAGATCGCTTCATTCGTTTTTCCAAAGTGACGCTGATACGGAAATTCAAAAACAATGTCCCGGTCAGAATTGATGACCACACAGTTCAGGCTAACCGAACCGACATCAATGCCGGCATAATATTTTTCTGAAGTTATCTTTTCCATTTTTTTCTCCGCTTGCGCTATTATTTTTGGTTTAAGAAAATAACCTCCGTTACGCCAATGGGCCCAAGTTCTACTAGTCAAGTTCTTTTTTGCGCACAATGAAGAGCAAAGGGCATACCAGATCGTAATTTTAAAATAACGTGGCAGAAAAAATTAATTCAGGAAGGGAAAAGTGCGGTCGGCGTGATAAGAATAACTAGTGATTATCCTTGATATTCTTTGATCAGATCGGTTCAAATTAATTTTCAGAAGAATTTTGGCAGCCGGTGAATTGGCTTGGATTTCGGCGAGTATAAACTTCAAAGAAGGGTGCAACTCTTGTTGACCGGATTATGCGAAATGCTTAAAAGAAGCGTATTAAATCGGTCGGTTAGACAATCGATAAACATATTTACAATGCAAAAATAGTTGCACGGTTTTAGACTAGCATCCGGCATTGCTAAAGACACCCAATAATGACAGAGACAACAAAGGCAGAGCCATGGTAAGCTCTGCCTTTGTATTTTAAAGCGAATCGATCGACTTCTTTATTTCTTAAGCGTTCTTCTGCAACCTGAGAAACCGATAAACAAAAAAACTAAAAAGAAGAACCAATGCGAGTACCTCTGATGATTTACTAAACCCTGTTGCGGTAGTTGAGATGAAACATCCACCACCACCGCCGCCGCCGCTACCACCACCGCCGCCACCGCCGCCGCCGGTTGCAGCTACGCCAAAGCCTACGGGATCGATAACGAATTTGTTGGCAACGCCATCCAAATCACCAAAATCTCCGTCTTTATACTCTAAGGTAATCGATTTTCTATCAAGACTGATCGATACAACATGCGCCGAATAATCCTGCCAGCCGTTGACGGGATCGTATTTATAGCATTTAGCCGCCTCAGGCATAGGTTCTGAGCTGTGAAAGGTGATCTCTATGATATCACCGACCTGGTCCACTTCTACCTTGAAGCTCATCAATCCAATCAGTAGTTCAACGCCCTTTAGGTTTTCGGGAATCGTTTGAGGATCAACCGATTTGAAGGCATCGATGCTAACTACATTGGTTGAAGGCTCTATGCCGACCTGCGCATTGCCGACTAGTGTATCGACACATAAGGTATCTTGTGGAATCCCGCCTGGATCAAAGATCCCCAAACAATCGGCTTCCTGAGAATCGGGGATGCCGTTTTGGGGATCTGTGTCGTCTTCAGATTGAGCGATCGTTGAAAAGGAAAACGGATCAGCCCATTCAGAAGTCGCCCTGCCCGTGTCTGTGAACCTTGCCCGCCAGCAATAATTCGCGCCAACCTCTAAAAGTAAATCCGGTACGTCAAACAGGGTAAGCTCGGTGTCGCTGGTGCCGTCGAATACAGCGTAATCAGAATTTGTGAACGATTCCTCCGAGCAGGATTCGGGATTGCCGGCTGGTTTGCCGATCTGCCACTGGCTCTGGGCATGGAAATCGCCATCTGTATCGCTAAAACTTTGCGTCTGCAGCTGTGGTGTCAGTGAGACCATAATTTCGGTATCGGTCGGCAGATACAGCAGCGGTGTATCCGGTTCCACGTTGGTCGGATGTCTACCCAGATTGTATTCCTCCAGATTACTGTAACCATCTCCATCCGGGTCACCGGCGGCATCATCGACCAATGGGTCTAAATCATGATCATCTTCCCAGCCATCGGGCATGCCGTCTCCATCGGTATCCGGGTTATTTGGATCCGTACCAATGGCGATTTCATCACCATCACTGAGTTCATCGCCGTCTGTATCTTCGTTGTTTGGATCGGTGTTATAGGTGTTTATTTCCTCAAAATCACTAAGACCGTCATTGTCTGTATCCTCGTTGTTTGGATCGGTGTTATAGGTATTTATTTCTTCGAAATCGGTGAGACCATCATCATCTGAGTCACTGTCGTTTGGATCTGTTTTGTGAGTGTTTACTTCCTCTCCATCGGAAAGGCCGTCGCCATCCGTGTCCGAGTTTTTCAAATTGGTCTCGTATATTATAAGCTCCTCGTAATCCTTGAGACCGTCTTCATCGGCATCTGTTGTTGGGGTAATCATACCACCACCGATAGCAAAATCAGTGAGCACTTCTATAGATTCTCCATCCTGAAATTTAACAAAACCTAAATACGGCACTCCCCAACGATACGTCGTGTCACTTATATCCACACCATGACCCCAGATACGGATTTTATAGCGCAATTTATAGGCTTCAAGTGTATCAAAGCCTAGATCGATTGGCTCCTTGATCAATACCTTTACGGTCATGCTGATGTTAAAAAATAGGCCTTCGACTAGCACTGTCGCAGAAGAATACCTCTGTTCGCCAACCTGCATGGGATACCAGGCTAAAATGAGGCCACTAGAAAATTTATAAAAGTCACCATAATCTTCACCCCATAGTTTTAATTCGCTGGAAGTTGTTTCATACCAATCTTTACCCGCTAGAGTTCCACCCACTGTATATTCAATGACATGGGTAGTCACCGGGAAGGTTGTTTGGTCAATTAAGACGTCCTCAGCCTCTGATGAGTATGAGCCCCCCGGATTTGTTCCCTGATAAGTCCATTCATTTCCAACTCGGAGACCGAAAATATCTAACGGTGGAATGTCTTGGGTGCCCCGGCCGTTTTCATATGCACCCATATCAGGATTCGAGCCGGATGGATCGGGTCTGGGATTTCCCTCAATGTCAAAAGCTGGTGCACCACCAGAGGTTCCAGTCCCTATACACGAACTGTAATCTGCTAAATGATAGTCATCGTTGATAAGATCCACGAATTCCGGATCGGAAGAAATGTTGCCGACACCAGGCCACCCATTTTGAACTGTGGAATATTTCACAGTAGGTGATCCGCTAACAACCAAAATCTCCCCTGATGAATTTTCCCAAAATATGCAGTTCGTGATAGAAGGAGAAGAATTCCTTATATAGATGCCACCGCTGGAATCGTTATTTCCTAAGCTGTCTCCAGTTGCTGTATTTTGGCTGATAGTACAATTAGTGATATTCGGGGCGTTACCATCTGAAGAAATTCCACCACCAAAGGCTGCGGTATTTCTTGTGATGAGGCAGTTGGTAATAGAACCGGTTGAATTCGGGCAGAATATACCACCACCGCCACCGTATCCATTACTGAGATATTTAGTGGATCGGTTTTCGGTTATGATACATTGGGATATATCTATCGTGCTGTTAAAACAATAAATACCACCACCTCCGCCAGCAGTGTTATGGCTGATCGTACTTCCGGTGATATTTACATCGGCGCCCGAACAAGAGACGCCGCCACCATAGTTAGGAATATTGGTTCCTTCATTTTCACTAATAGTGCTATCGCTAATTTCCAGAGATCCTCCGCTGCAATGAATGCCACCCCCTTCACCAACCCTGTGGCCACTGATTACACAGTTCGCCATAACGATATCAGAGTCAATTCCGTAAATTCCGCCTCCGGAACCCGCGGTGCTGCTGCTGAAATTATCCTGGATGGTGCAATTGGTTAAACTTAGAGTTCCGTCTCTGCTATATACTCCCATGCCCCCGATGGACGTGCTGTTTTCAATGATAGTGCTATCTGTGATGTTAGGCGATGAACCGTTTTCAACAGCGATTCCGCCGCCGTATTGGCTAGCTGAATTTTTGCTAATGATTGAGTTCCTAATGATTGGCGCGGATGCGTCACAGTAAATCCCGCCACCCAAACCGTCAAATGCGCCGACAATTTTAGCATCGTTTTCGGTAATGATGCAGTTTGTGATGGTCGGAGAAGCGTTGAAACACGCAATTCCACCCCCATAATTAGATTGGCCATTTGTTACAGTAAATCCCGACAAAACCGAGTTTTCTCCTTCGCCGGTATGAAACCAGAAACCGCGTCCCTCACCTTCACAGTCTATGATGGTGCTATTCGGCCCGTTCTCTGATACAACAGTGATCGCCTTGCCATTAAAATCGAGATTCTTGTTGCCCTCTCCTGTATAGGTACCGTCAGCAACCAGAACCGTGTCACCGTTAACGGCGGCATCAATACCAGCCTGAATCGTTGGATATTGAACGGTCGGGACGCTGATTGTGGCGCCGAAAGCATTCGTGAGATTTAAAGCTATCGATAGGATTACCACTACAAGGCAGGATGACAGACTGCACACAGTCCCCCTCACATATTGCAGTTGTCTTAAATGCCCATCTCCCCCTTGATGGGTATTGCTTTATGTCGTTTAAACGCCGCTAAGCGATATTAATCGAAGTCCGGATAACAGGTCAGCGTCTTCTTTGTGGCCCGGCCGGCTCAGAGATGTAAGGTCGCTTGAAGGTTCGTGAGATGCGTCGAAAGAATGGCGGATCAAGAGTAATATCAGCTGCAAGATAGAAAACCGGGCATTTACACCGTAGAAATTTTTATATTCCGGGTCACAATTCATTGTCAACGTAATTTCATAACGTTCATTGATCTTATCAGTGAAACATCGGTCATACAATACGGCATGGGTATGAATTTATATGATAAATAAAATGGTACCTGGACTACGAAAGTATTAGATTATCATGGTCCTGAATCGAAATTCCTAATCAAAAAGAATTAGATCAAGGATATCATTTCACGGGACAGCGCGGGAAGCCACACAGTCCCGCGCTGTCCCGCTTAGTCACACTTTTTAATTAAGAGATTTGAATTCAGCCAATCCGTGCTCTTCCTGATATTCCCCGATTATGGTCAGGATATACTCCCGCAGCGAGCTATAAACGACCCGGGTCGAGCTTCTCAACTTGCAGGCTTCAATGGTTCGTTCTTCAATTAACCGACGAACCGTGCGGGTGCTGCAACTTAATATTTCGGCTGTCTCAGGAATTGATAAAAGCTCTTTTTTCATCGGTCATTTCTTCTCTATTCTGAGGGTTAAATTTGACGTCGGTGTTCCATGTATTCAGACGCCTGTTCTTGTTAATGTCGTAAATTCTGAGCCGATCGCCATTTATCAGCCTGATGTCCATGGTTCTGAAGGAATAGCGATTAATAATTTCAGGCAACTCGGGAAAAAGGGAGTTTAAATCCGCATGGCCGCCCAGTTCTTTATAGCGCATCCCCTCCGAAGCGACTCCGCTATGACTGGCAATATAAAATTTCATAATGACTCCCTTCTTCACTTATTAGTTTCCTGATAGAGCAACGGCCATGCCAAAGATACTGATGGGATAATAATTAAGGTCTTATGCGGTAGAAGACAAAAATGAGATATTGGAAATAATTTAATAAATACAAGCAGTTGTAAATTTTGTTGAGTGATCAAATTTTTATTAATTGCTAGAATCAAAGGATTGGATAATGCGGGGCGGTAAGACATACCGGGCGCAATAAAAGTTGACAGGCTTGCAGGGGCCACCAACGCGTTATAATTATATCAACTGGTTATTCGATATCTTTAAGTGTTTACGCTGCAAAGAATATTGCACCGTATTTTGGGTGTCGCAACTTTTGTTGGAGATTAAAGGCGTTGTGATTGGTTATTTATAGGTAAGTATCGGCCAGGATCTTTGATACGCTATTTTTTCAAGGGTGGTGCTGGGTTCGACCGCATGCGGATGACCGACGAGCTCAAGCAGGGGGAGATCGGAGTGATGATTGCCGTAGGCGTAGGATTTTCCAAGATCCAATCCGATGCTTTCCGCCAGCTTTAAAGTAAGCCGTTTTTTGTTCTGGTCCACACACACCAGCCCTTTGGGCTTGCCGGTCATAAGCCCGTCCCCGTCAACCTCCAGATCGGTACACAACAGGTGGTCGAATTTAAGATCCTTGGTCACGGGCTCCAGCATATACCTGACCGAGCCGGATATCAGAATCAGCAAATGGTTCTCATTTTTGTGGAAGTTCACCCTTGAAAGTATCCTGGGCGCCAGATGGGGTTTTAGATAGTCGCGGTAAAAATTTTCGGCACCTTTTTCGAAGTCTGTCAATCGTTTTTTCTTATAAAAAGTCAGCAGTGTCCGGACCATGCCTTCGTCCGAAAGCAGCTGGCATTTATAAAAAAAATTAGCCACGTAGATTTTAAGGATATAGCCCAGAGGGACCATCCGTCTATCCCAGAGCCATTGTATGCCGAGCCGACCGCTTGCCACCTGAAGCAGGGTTTCATCGAAATCAAAAAATGCGCCGATTTTGTTTTTAATGATCATACAGTTCCTGTCATTTTGATTTTATTTAAAGGTGGGCCTGTGTTCAAGGGGAATTGAGCATTTTGGTTATCATGCGATATTCATAATCGGTGCCGTCATAGTCATACGTGGATTCTTCTCCGGTCATTGGAATTACTATAAGCCTGCCGTTGAAAAATGCGGAGGTGATGTTTTCAATTTCTTTGACGCTCAAATTTTTCCGTATAAAATATTTGGAATACACGTTGGGATATCCCAGATTGCGCGTAATTCTAAACAACCTCAATTGGGCATTCGGGTTAAGCGCCTTACGAAGGCTGTATGCGGTATTTGCGGTGTTAACATCAAATTGATGCGGATTGGCAAACATCAGGGAAGAAAGCCTGAATCCCTGCCTGCCGTTGCTGTCTTTTTCTCCGGGCAGCTGGTACTCGGTATCATTGAGAAGCTTAAGCGGAGGTCTTTGCAGTTTGTCCTTGCGGGTATCAATTAGTGCCGCCGGGAGAACAATCGCCGCCTGATCTGCGCATTTTTGAGCAGTTTGCAGAAAACGTTCGATAAATTCCAGGGTAGTCAGCGGTGAATCCGAGGCAACAAACAAGGCATGTTTCTTATCCTCACAGGCCCTGCTGGCGGCGTAACCCTTGATCAAATTGCCCGCTATAGTATTGTATTTGACTTTGCGCCTGATGATGTCGAACCGCTCGACAACCTCCGGTGGAATCGGAGAGTTCTGATTGAGCACACGGCATGGCTTTGAGAATTTTTTTATAAATTTGCCCAGACGCCTCTCCAGCAGCATCTGATGACCGACAATTATTATTTCTTCAATCTTGTCGCTTGCGAAAAGCTTTTCGAGTATAAACTGGATAATGGGCTTTTTTTCTTTTTTACCGTCTATGACCGTTTTAAATTCCCGTAAAGGCAGGTAACCGGTCTCGATGAATTTCTCACCGTAATGCTCGGCAACGGTCTTGCTGTACCGCTTTACCTCCATTTTGTTTTTATATCCGGCCATCAAGATTGCGCTAACCATGACATTACCCATTTAACACAAGAGATAGATTAAAAACCTGATAAATGTTTTCATATTCATTCTATGATAATAATAGGTAGACAGGATGGAATGCAAGGATATTTTATTACCTGCCTGAAATGGCGTGGTTTGCAAAAACGAAGACGGGTCTTCCTGATATCAGAAGTTAATAACTCTTCTGAAATGGCAAAGTCAGGATAATTGGCTGATTGCTGTAAAATTCTTTTTTCATTTCTCCGAATTGTTCTTTTGTCAAGGAAGGAAACGTTTCGGGTTTATTCTGATGCAGATACTCAATATACCGAAATTTCTCAACGGGCGACCATTTGCATACTTGCATTCCCTTGTGCTTTTTTCTAAGCAGGGTATATTTTTCAAGACCCTCTACCATGCCAGCGAATCTGTTCAGTATTTTTTGCTGTGTTTCATACCTTTTATTTTGTTCTTCTTTATCAATTTCCAAATCAGTATTTCCATCCCACACATTCATATAGCTATGGTTCACACCGTAATTATTGGGATCGACCTGATCACCCAATTCATTTATCACCAGTCTCGGCATATTCCATTTCTTATCAGGATGCCCAATTATCTGACCCCTATTAATCTTTTGGCCAAACGTTACCTTAGGTGTCATTAGATGAAGATAAAATGCGCTATAATTACTTCCAGTAACAACTCTTACACCATAACCCTTTGCCTGATTTGGTTCTTTTATCACTGTCTGATAAAAGTAACCCGTCGTATCCGCGAGGTTAGAAACATCTGTCACTGTGCCAGCAACCACTGCAACCATGGGTTTAGACGTTTTATAACATATTCCCGGCCACCATTCCTGTGCGAGGCAATCCTTGAAAGTATGAGCGACGATGCCCTTTGCATTTGAATTAACATCGTTATAAACGTTAAATGCAGCTTGGTTCCCCAAGGCAAAAGCCGATTTCATAGGGTTGGGTATAAGATGCGAGATAGCTGGCCCTATGCTTAATACAGCTGTTCCAGCCAAAGTTAACTTACCAGTTGTTTTCAAAAATTTTCTTCTATTCATTCTTTTCATAACATGGCCTCCTACTTCAACGTTTTTTATTAAATAGTTTTAAATTTCGGCCTGTTCTAATAAAGGCTATTTGAAGAGCAGATGTAGATTAAAAAGATGAATAGCGTTTTTAGAGGATCAGTAGTCGGGGTGAACGGAAACGAATGTTGTGATTCCGGTTAAGGCTTAACGATAGAATTAAAATATGAAAGAACCAAAGTCAAGATCAAACGGTTACATATTGGTTTTAGGGGTCACTTCTACTTTATATAATATCCTGAAACCCGCCACCTGCCGTCCGGGTCTTTCATTGGTGTCACTGTTTCGATTGCTGATTTTTTATTGATGAAGCTTGTAGAGAATTGGATGACGACATACTCCCCATCCGGTGCTCCGGGAAGAGAATTTGTGTATCGCGCCGACTTTACGTTTCGGGATATGAGACTGCCCATGGCCGATCTTACAGCCTTAATCGACTGCGCCCAGATTTCTTTTGTGACGGCTTTTTTAGAGAGTTCCGCCGTAGCGTCCCAACTACCATCGTAATCACCGGCATCGACCAGAGCCAACCATTCTTCGGCAGCATTAAGTGCATCTTGCTCGGCTTCTCCGGCAAATGAATGCGCACATATGAGAGCGAAAAAAACAAAAGAAAAGAACCCGATAAAATAAGCCTTTTTCATAAAGCCCTCCATTTATCATAAGATGCAAATAATTGGGTTTTCCAAACCGGGTGCCTCGCACCCGGTTCCACCCGCAACGATTGGGGCACTTCGCGCCCCTGTTTTTTACCGCCTGCGGCGGTAAAACCCAAGCCACCCGCTTTGCGGGTGGTCGTTGACTCCGGTTCAGATTTAATGGCATTTGCAACTATTAATCCCTATTGGATTAATTCACCGGATAGTTAGAAAGAAATTTTTGTAAGGTTATTTCATCGACTCCGGACATTTCTGATATGATGGATAAGTCTGCCAGAAACCAACTGCTCTCAGACTCTGCCAGTAATACCTTATCATCAGAACATATGGTAGAGTTTAAAACAACGTTTTTTCCTTCTAGGTTCTTAATTTTTCCTTCTACAATAATCTCAGTGTCAGTTGGCACCGGTTTAAAATATCGAACTGTAATTTCTCTTGTTAATCCCACTCTACCTATTCGTGAAACCATCGTCCATTGGGCCACTTCATCGAGCAAAAAGGCGATTATACCCCCATGAGCCAATCCGTCAAAACCGCATAAAAAATCCGGAATGGCACAACGCGTGTAGCAACCCTGATCGGAGAGCCAAAAACGGAGCGCCAGGCTATGTGGATTTGTTTTTGAACACCCAAAACACTTCCCTCCCCAGTGGTTCGGCACTTCTTTAGCATTCATGGGGTAATCCTCCTTTCAAGATTTGTTCTGTTTCAGAATGAGAGGTGTTTAAGAAATTAAACTTTCGACACTTTGCAATAATTAAAGGCTCGGTGGTATTGAAAATATATTGAGAATAAGAAACTGCCAACTGCGTGCGAAATGAAATAATTGCAGAGACTAGATGGATATCACAAGAATTTAAGCAACCTGATAGTTGTACTTTGTTGGCGCTATCTTCAATTTTTAGGGTTGAAAATATTTAAGATTTCCAGAAGATATATACAAAAATTTGCGTTTATTTATATAGCCTAAATCTATCATTCAGCTATTATCTATGATTGGGGGGGCTGTATCCAACGCGGCCGCTGTGTGCAGCACGATCTTTAGAAGAATAACCAGACCCGGTTGGTGTCCCCGAAGACTTGCAGCCTGAAATGATCGTTGAATAGGCAATAAATACAACAAGTGTTATAGCTAACATAAAATGCCTCATAGCATTTTCCTCCTTCGTCAAAAGCCGTGTGGCAGGCGAAGCGAATTATTTATCAATACAGCATTTCTTGTATTTGCGACCGCTGCCGCAGGGACATGGGTCGTTACGGCCGATTTTGGTGGTAGTGCGGGCTGATTGAGTTTGCGACTGGATATGTTTCTGTCGCCACAAGGCGGCCAGCTTTGCAACAAAGGGCCTGCAGTGATTAAAAAAACGCTTATAACCAGCACACAGGTAATTCAGCCCGGCTTCTCCATCCGGCGTATGGCGTAAACGATTTTTCGGACATTCGCCATTGCACATTGCCCTGACTTCACATGCCCGGCAATAGTGAGGAAGTGTGTCCGCTTTGGCCTGGCCGAATTCCCTTTGGGCCGGACTTTCAAGCAATTCGAGCAAGGGTGTCGTTTGTATATTTCCCAGGAAATGTTCAGCATCGACGAAGTGATCACATGCATAAAAGTCACCGTTGTGTTCGATGACGGGGAGCTCACCACAGGTTTTGCGAAAGACACACAGCGCTTGCTCCTGGCCTAAAATCGTTCGGATGGTCTCCTCGAATACCTGGACTTTGACCTTACCGATGTCAAATTGCTTCCATTCGTCGAAGATGGCGCACAAAAAATTGCCGAAGGCATCCGCTGGAACACTGCGGGAGCTTACGCCGGTCTCGCTGTCCGGGCTTGGCTCTACCAGAGGTAAAAACCCTATATAGGGAGCTTTATTCTGCTTGAAAAAGCGGTATATTTCGATGGGATATTGAACATTATGGGCATGTACCACACACAGTATATCAAAAAAGATGTGGTGCTTCTGTAAGAGATGATACGCCTGCATGACCTTCTGGTGGGTCGGTTGGCGACCTCTGGTGACACGGTGCCGATCATGCAACTTTTGCGGACCATCAAGGCTGAGACCCACGCTAATTCCCTCTGCCGCCAAAAATCGGCACCAATCTTCATCCAGAAGGATACCGTTAGTCTGAATACCGTTGGTGATGTGACGGCCTGGGGGACAATGTTTGCGTTGCAGGGCCACAATCCTGCGAAAATAATCCAGCCCTAAAAGAGTCGGCTCCCCGCCATGCCAGGAGAAGTTGATGACAGATCCTGGAAAAGCCTGTATATGTTGGACGATATATTCCTCGAGCAAATCCTTGGACATGGGGACTGAATATTCGTCCGGATAAAGATTTTTCTTGTTGAGATAATAACAATAGTCGCAATCCAAGTTACAGATTGAACCTGCTGGTTTAGCAAACACCTGAAAATGTCGCTTTGCCCTGGCCATTAAGCTATCTTTCCATCTGATATAATCCGGTTGAGCAGTTTGACAAAGTATAGGCATATTAAATGGATGGGACAAGTAAAAAAAAACAGCTCGGACTCTCGCAAATTAATGTGTTGCTTCTTCTTTGCCGGGACGCTTTCTAAGGGAGTTGCGGTTGACTCCCTTAAGGCGGTGTTATAGAGGACATTTAGAGATAAAAAAAATTGACCTTTGAGATATTTAAAGTCTTGGTTAAGATATAAGATCTTGGCCGTGACAGTGTGCGATTTGTCTGCATTCATTAACCTGACAGTTTAAAGGAGGTAGGCGCCATGTATGAGGGAATGATTGCTGAAACGGTTGGCTTCCGGGGGCATCACGACGACTTTATCGAAGGATACCTTGCCCGTCCGCTAGGTGGCGGGCCGTATCCTGGTGTGGTTCTTATTCATCACATGCCGGGCTGGGACGAGGCTACCAAGGAAATGACAAGGAAATTCGCCTATCACGGGTATATCGGTCTGGCGCCCCACCTCCATCACCGCGAAGGACCGGGGACCCCCGAGGAAATAAGCGCAAGGGTCCGCGCCGCCGGTCTGGTACCGGACGAACGTTGCATCGGCGACATCGATGCCGCTATCGGCTACCTGGAATCGCTGGCGGTATATAGCGGCAAGGTCGGTGTAGTCGGATTTTGTTCCGGCGGCCGGCAGGTATATCTTGTCGCTTGCAACATCGAGCGGATAAATGCAGCTGTTGATTGTTACGGAGGACATGTCGTGCAAGATTCCGAAAAGTTGACCGACCGTCAGCCGGTGGCCCCCATCGACATGACTGAAAATCTTGCCTGCCCGCTTTTAGGGCTATTCGGAGCAGAGGACAAGTCCCCTTCGCCCGCCGATGTCGCACGTATCGAAAAAGAGCTCAAACGCTTTAACAAAACCTACAAATTTCACACTTACGAGAATGCCGGCCATGGTTTTTTCTCGGTCGACCGGCCCAGTTACCGGCAGCATGCCGCCGTTGACGGGTGGAAAAAGATGCTCGCCTGGTTTGAGAAGTATTTAAAGCCCACATGAATAAGGAACAATAATAAAGATTATATGAAACAAAATCCCAAAAGGGTGCCAATCAGTCCTACCATAACATCTGCTGTATCCGGCGTTCGACCGGGCATGAAAAACTGAACGCCCTCTATGATATACGGATGTATGAATATCAGGGCGAGATAGGGAAATTTAAAGCGTCTAAAAACTGGATACGATAGGGCCATCATCATACCCAAAATAAAATGCTGAAGGGTTGCAGCGTCTATCATGGTATCTGCCTTTTGGCGACGTTCGAGTTGCTAAATTATGACATTCTGCCAATATAAATTTTTGAAATAGATACCAAATTTAATACACACAAAATCATCAAATTGCAATACGGCAACTGGCGTATTTTTTATTAAAAATTATGTAGTTGTGATATTAGTAAAGTATTAGAATTTTGTTGGTAGGTGCTACGCATATCTAATACAAAAGCATTAGATTTTATAATGGATGGGCAGACGAGATAGAGATAGCTTATAGTTTAAAGCCAACTTTTCCATCTAGATAAAGGTATAAGCGAAGCTGAACTACAATCCCATTCTTTGAATATAAATACTTTTATCTAACTTGGTAAAAAAGGTTTGATAAAATCTCTGGTCATATATTTGTCTTATCTTTATTATCCCACCGAGGTTGTCTAAAATTTTTTGCGCAAAGTTTACTCTAACTTTGCATTTGTCTTCAAAAAAACTAATATTGCATGTAGCTTCTATAATAGAGTTCTTTTTCCATCTTGCATTGGCCCCCCCGAAGAAATAAGCCGGCATGGATTCACTCATTCTTTCAACATCAATCTCTTTGGTCGCTGTCAGAAGGCCAATCTCGGGGACTGCCGTCGTAACAATAAATCCGTCATCCTGCAAAACGTTAAGCACGGCTTTCAGCACCAGTTTTGATTCCGATATTTCATAAGTTCTGGTCTGAATTGCGCGAATTTGAAGCTGGGTCCTTTCGATTTGCGGAGACGAAGCGCAATTCGTTATCAAGAAACTTACCAGAATAAGGATAAGAAAATTTTTTTTCATTTTTTTATCCTAAAATTTACTGGAATGGTATGAAAAAGATTCAACCAGATGATCCTGGCCAAATTTTATAACCACCGTTAACGTCTTTTGTGTGGTGTTCGATGCACCTGATTCATAACCGCCTATTATGAGGCCCAAAAGCAATGTATTTCCGGTAGTTCCACCGCCGCCGGCAACACCGCTAACATTGCTTTTTGAATACGATGCTTCCGACGCAATTTTGTCATAAACCCAGGATTCTTTTCCATTTTCATCCCTGGTTATGATGTTCGGTGAGCCCAGAGCTTCTGCGACTTCGGTTTGAGACATTCCAACTCGAATCTCCTTTTGCACAAGGCCGACAGTCATTTCACGTTCTCTGGTGGATGTAAGCTTTTCCTGGTGATAAGCCGGGGTACAGCCCATAAAAAATATCATTGAAATAAAAGCTGTTATTATTTTTTTCATATTTTGCCCCCTGGGTACAAGTTTCTGGTCATTACCATGATCGTTTATCCCAACCCATATTGGGTTAGGTCTGATGGAAAGTTATAGTAACCGCAAATACACCCCCAAAGCGATACCCGCTATAACCACAGCCGCGCCTACCACCACTATAATCACATCCCCTACGATAGCCGGCGGTACGGTTAAGTAATAAAGATTCGTGCTTTTATCCTCATAAACGCCGGCAATACCATTTGGCAATGTTCGTTGCTGGTCTGTTTGGACAAACAGGTAAATTATGGAGATTTCCGTAGATGCGTAGCTAAGCTCGAATATTTTATTTTGTATTTTTGGATTTTCATTAAAGGAATCTAGTAAATCATAAAATTCATCTTGTGACTGGATACTTAATCTCTGGATAGGAAGGATGGATTTTGTGGATAGGTTTTCTGGGGTAATTTTATCACAACCATTCTCGACTTTTTCGATAGGATACCAGTAACAGAGTAATGGACATTCCCCGGGATTAAATCCATACTTCTTATGCGGATCGGCTTCACCGTTTAAAATAGCGAGGGGAATCGTTATGGTGTTCAATTTGGGTTCCTGAAATTCGCCTGCGCTGTTTAACTCGACACAAAGTGAGACATCGCCGTTTTCCTGCTTGACCGCCGATACAAGCCTTTTAATATTCCGGTATTCATACTGCGGTGTTGCCTTCTCATTTGCAAGCGCTAATGCTTTAGGCGTAAGCGTACACCCATTCAAATAAAAAAGCGAAGTCATGGCCAATATGATGAGTATGACAAACTCAAATATACTGAAATTTATGGGCAGTCTTTTTTTCACGGTCAAACTCCTCTGCAAGCCTTTTGGAACCATATGATGAGCAACTTTATGATGAGCAACTTTCATTCCAAAGACGAAATTATCCATTGGGTTGTAGCTTTAAAGCACTCTGAAGCGTCAATTGGGGATTGGGTGTTCGAAAAATATATTGCTTCAATATCAACAGGATATGACTTCGGCCGGAACTAAAGCTTCAAAGAAACAAATTTTTGTTCATTGTTTTGGTATGACAGAATCAATCAGAAAAGAAGTTTTCACAAGGGAGCAACAAAGGTTGACGCGATTTCTATAATTTTAATTAAATTTAATGATACCAATGAATTGAATGATAAAGAAAAGGTTTACAGTGCAAGAAAAGTTGCACCGTCTGATATATCGAGAGAAACACAACTATCGCAATTTTACAGATACTAAATGAGTATCGCAAGAATTTTGTTCTGTTGAAAGTTGTGTGTTGTTGGAGTTATCAACGGTTTTGTAAAGCGTTTATTCTGGCGATTTTTGCGGAAAGCTAAAAAGGTGTTTGCCCTGTGATAAGTTCACAGTATCTGTAATTTTTAAGGACAGAATATTTTGTAAATATGCATAACAAACCCATAAAAAATGGGAATTGGTGGTTCAGGCACGTAGTCTAAAATCCGATAGCCTCAAAATTAGTTTAGATTGGATTTAGTAAGATTTACTGACTTCAGCTGAAATTAAAATAGCTTTTGATATTATGTGAATGGTGCCGAGAGTTGGACTTAAAATATAAATTTGATATCAGATAGTTAAGAAAATCACAGATATTTTGAGCGGCATTAAGGTAGACCTGATACAGTCTTGGCTGCATATTCGCACATCAATTGCAAATATCTAATCCATTTTGCTTAAAAAGGGACTAACCATCTGAAATTGTTTTATTTTATTTTAGCAGCAATATAATAAATAATTTTTTATCATCGTAACATTCTTTATTTCATCTACTTTAAACTAATTAATTGACAAACAAGAGGCGGTAATTATGTTTCATAAACAGTCAGCATACATCAACAACAAAAAAAGGGGATTTAAAATGAAACTAAAATTATCGATTGTAGTTTTGTCACTAATTTTTATGTCAACTTCTGCGTTGATGGCTGGTTCTCATGAAAAGAAAGATATCGTTGACACCGCGGTCTCGGCGGGATCTTTTAACACACTCGTTGCTGCGGTTAAGGCGGCAGATTTGGTCGACACGCTGAAGGGCGAGGGGCCTTTCACCGTTTTTGCACCGACTGACGATGCATTTGCAAAGCTTCCAGCGGGAACTTTGGATGATCTGCTGAAACCAGAAAATAAGGATAAATTGGCGTCGATCCTGACCTACCATGTTGTACCCGGCAAGGTCATGGCAAAGGATGTCTCTACCATGAAAATGGCTGAAACTGTAAACGGTCAAAGTTTCATGGTTAGTATGGAAGGTAATAATGTGATGGTAGACAACGCCAAAGTCATTAACGCTGATATTGAATGCAGTAATGGAGTAATTCATGTGATTGATTCGGTTATCTTGCCTAAAGAATAGCTATCAAAATTTTTCGATACAAATTCTGATTGGTCAGTTAACATCGAAAATTTTGCTCATCCGATTATAGTAAATCAATGGCGGGCACAAGATATTGTAGCCCGCCTTTTATTTATTCGCCAATGTTATTTTGACGCATCTCAAAATAAAACGTTGTTGCTAAATGCAATCTTGATTACAGTAAAATTTGATTTACGAAAATTTGCGTTTCTTAGCCCGTATCACAAATTAATTATAATTGCAGGTACGTAGATGAAATCTTGAATTTTTGGGCTTTCTAAATCAAGGAATTTCGTTCCGAAATATTGATTTACCACCCCGTAACGATATATTGAGAGACTGTCGGAAAATCCGTTTTGACAAACCGAAATCATCTCTCGATATTCAAGATTTCTAAAAGTTGAGCTTTTTCAATCAGTAATTGGATTATATTTTATTATCTGTCTCTGTAAATTGCCAGATCCAGCCTATGCGAAGCCGTAATTGGCAATCTTTTCTATGTTGTGCACCATACAATAAAGCAGCCACTGGATATTGACTTTTATCTTTCCCCTTAAGCTAAATTTGTCCAGCCGTTTGTGCACCCGTATGTTGGCAAATACCGGCTCTACAATGGCGATTCGCTGCGGATAGATTTTGCGTCCCTTTGCAGTTTCGATCTTTTTGACCATTGCCTGCGATATGTTGTTCCCCTTAGCATCCGCATAGTATGTTAAATGACGGCACTTGGCATCTTTATATCGCAGACACTTGGCTCTAAGCTGACAGCGCCGGCAATCGGCTTCGGTGGATATATAGACTTTCAAAAGTTTACCTTTATGTCGCCCGGATTTTACCAATGGCTTAAGTCGCTTACCATTGGGACACATATATTCATCTTTGTCAGCATCATAGTCAAAATCAGCAAAGGTAAACTTTTTTGACCTGGGTCGATAACCTACCCGAGTGGCAAATCGCTTGTCGCGGTTACGAAATTTATTGTCAGGAATATACGCATCCAATTTTTCTTCGTTACATTTGGTTAAATTGGTTACGCTGTGATAGCTTGAATCCGCGGTTAGGATCTTGCCTTTAAAATAGTGGGAACCCTTGCCGATGCGTTCAAGATTTTTTTTGGCACCATCGATTACCGGCGGTAAATTGTCATTGTCTAAGCCTTTGCCAATCGCTTCGCCATGAACAATGACCTGGTGTTTTGAATCCACGATCGCTTGCGCATTGTAGCCCTGCACGGTGCCGTGGGATGTATGCATCCTGGCAGAATCGTTGTCGGTCACGTTGCTTTGAAGCTCTTTTTTGTTGGCTCCGATTTTCTTGTCATTTTTGCTCAACCACTTTTCAATCTTTACCGCCTGCTGCTCAAGTCTTTTTATTTGCTTTGCACGGCTCGCAGACATCTTCTGCTTTACCGCTTGCTCTTCATTGTCTGTCTGAATATGATCTTTAACCAACCCTTTGAGCTTGCCTTCAATTTTTGCTTTCTTTTTCTTTAAATCCTTTATTTTACCACTCCATTCTTTGGAAGCATTGGACGACATTTTGCAACCATCTATCGCAAAAAAGGTGCCGCCTAAAAGACCCTCTTGATCACAAACCAGCAATATATCGGTAAACAACGGCTTGATTTGATCTTTCATCGAACAAACAAAGGCGGCAATGGTGCTGTGGTCGGGCCTCTGGTTACACGACAACGCCATAAACAAAACATTCTCACAGCAGGCCCGCTCGATCTGACGTGAGGATGTCAATCCCCGCGAATAGCCCAACAACACCACTTTTAACAAAATCGCCGGATCATAGGCGCTTCGGCCCACATCATCGTTTTGATAGTTGTCATCAAATACCGACATATCCATGCGCCTTTCCACCAGCATATGGATGGCAAACTCCAGGGTGCCCGGTACCAGCTGTTCTTCTAATGAGACCGGGATCATCAAACTTTGCTTATAATCGTAGCGCTTGTATTTGGCCATTTTGTCTCCGGGTAGATAGTAAACTTTTGCCG
>WOR8_10003657_pt1 | contig 20929 bp, 14 predicted proteins | sample DeeMarSeWOR38_10_FD_19890 | JGI IMG/M metagenome (IMG submission 19890) | reverse complement strand
CTTGGTTTCCCCACCGCTAATCTGGCGATACTTCCAGAGCGAGTGATCCCGGCCGACGGCGTTTATGCTTGCTTTGTGTGGATGAACAACGAGCGGTACCCCGCCGTGACCAACATTGGCGTGCGCCCTAGCTTTGCCGGGGCCGAGCGCACCGTCGAGGCCTACCTGCTCGACTTCAGCGGTGATCTCTATGGGCTGGACCTGCGAATGGAGTTTGTGGAACGTCTGCGCCCCGAGAAACGATTCAAGGATCTCGACGACCTGGTGGCGCAAATCCGGTCCGATGCAGAACGGGCTGCCGGGTTGCTCGTTCAGGAACCTCCAGCCTGAGCCAGTCGCGGCGCGATCACTGGCGCCTTTGCCCATTAAACCCACCTTACGTTGTAGAGGGAACGCACATGACGCCACGCTCAAATTCTGGAGAGACATTGGAGCGCAGTTCATTCCCTGCTGAGCACGCCCCGGTATCGGAAACCACCTTTCACGTCCGCTACGCGGAGACCGACCAGATGGGCATCGTGCATCACGGCGCCTACCTGGTGTGGTTTGAGGAAGGGCGCAGCGCGTGGTCGCGCCAGTTGGGGCGTCCCTACGCCGAATTCGAGCGTGCTGGCTACCTGTTGGCCGTCAGCGAAGTGGGTGCGCGTTATCTGGTCCCCGCTCGATACGATCAAAAGGTGACGGTGCGCACCTGGGTCAGTCGGGTGCGTAGCCGGCTGGTCCGCTTCGAATATGAGGTGGTCGATGCCGAAAAGGGCGAATTGTTCGTCACCGGCTTCTCCACCCACATTTGCCTTGACGTTGATGGCAAACCGGCCCGCATCCCCGAAGAATGGCGGAAGTTCTGGTCGGGGTTGGGCGCGACCTGAGGCTCAGGGCACAGTAGGCCCCCACGTTGATTGGCCCTAAGGGGCCGTCTCAGTCTTAGCACCGAATTCCATCTTGGTGGCTATTATCCGAATTTGTATGTCAAAATCGATCGGGTACAGGCCCTAATGAGAATTACGTATGTTTAATACGCCATATCGCTTAGTGGGGAGGAGGGAGATATCCGCCCTTTGGCTCATACCTAGTTGGCCCAGAATAGCCTGATAGCCGATGCGCGGCCGTCGATCTTCGGGTATAATTTACTCAGAATACGCGAGCACCTCGCGCAGAATACGCGAGCACCTCGCGCATCTCCTTCCTTCTTCAGTCCAGGGGTCGGCCCGTTCCCACCGGCTTCTGGACGAACAAAGATAAGGGCCGAGCGATAAGTTCGGCCTTTTTCTTTTCTTCCTCGCTGATGTATAATCCCAGGTCGTACCATCAAACGTGTAGGGGCGAACCAATGTGTTCGCCCGCAGCCACCTGGAACATCGGCCAGGTTTCTGCCATAACTTGATTGGAGATCAGCATGGAAGAAAAACTGAACGTCCTTAAAGCCCGCCTGGGTGAGATCCAGGATCTGCACCACGCGGCGGCCGTGCTGGGCTGGGACCAGCAAACATACATGCCACCCGGCGGCGCCGCCGCGCGCGCCGAGCAACTGGCGACGCTGGGGAAGACAGCCCACGCCTGGTTCATCACCGACGAGATTGGGGAGTTGCTTGAAGCTCTCAGCAGCGACGCGGCCGGTTGGGACTACGACTCCGATGAGGCCAGCCTGGTGCGAGTCGTGGCTCGTGACCACGAGAAGGCGCGCAAAGTGCCCAGCGAATTGGTGGCCGAAATTGCCCGCGTCTCTGCCCTGGCCTTTGAAGCCTGGGCCAAGGCCCGCGAGGAGTCGGACTTTCCGATGTTTCAGCCTCATCTGGAGAAGGTCGTCGAGCTCAATATCCGGTTAGCGGAGGCACTCGGCTACGAAGATCGCATCTATGATCCATTGCTTGATCAGTACGAACCCGAGATGAAGACCGCTCAGGTGACCGCCATCTTCGACGATCTTAAGACGGAGCTGCTCCCGTTGGTGAGGGCCATCTCTGAACAGAAGGATGCGGTAGACGACTCGGTTTTGTACCAGACCTACAACGAGAGGCAGCAATGGGAATTTGGCGTGCAAGTCATCAAGGACTTCGGCTTTGACTTCACCCACGGCCGCCAGGATAAGTCGCTCCACCCCTTCACCACTTCCTTCTCGATCAAAGATGTGCGGCTGACTACCCGCGTCGACCCCAATTATCTGCCCACCGCCCTGTTTGGCACCCTCCACGAGTCTGGGCACGGCCTCTATGCGCAAGGTGTCAGCCTCAGCCTGGAGCGGACTTCCCTGGACGACGGTGCCTCCCTGGGTCTCCACGAATCGCAGTCCCGGATGTGGGAAAACCTGGTGGGACGCAGCGGCGAGTTTTGGTCCCATTACTTCCCGCGCCTGCAAGGTTTCTTTCCTGACCAATTGGCCGATGTTGAGCCTGAAACCTTCTACCGCGCCGTCAATCGGGTGGAGCCCTCCTTCATCCGCGTTGAGGCCGATGAGGTGACTTACAATCTGCATATTATGCTCAGATTTGAGCTTGAAAATGAGATGCTGGAGGGGAAAGTCAAAATCGCTGACCTGCCCGAGGCTTGGAACGCCAAGATGGAGGGCTATCTAGGCATCATCCCGCCCGATGACGCCAAAGGTGTGCTGCAGGACGTGCACTGGTCGGGCGCTTCGTTGGGATACTTCCCCACCTATTCGTTGGGCAACTTGATCTCAGTCCAGCTCTTCGACAAGGCCAAGGCCGATATCCCGTCCCTGGTTGACCAGATTGCGGCTGGCAAATTCGATGAGCTGTTGGACTGGTTGCGTGTAAACGTCCACCAACACGGACGCAAATATACACCAGCTGAGCTCGTGAAGCGCGTCACCGGTCAGGAGTTGACGGCGAGCAACTACATTGCTTACATCAAAACGAAATTCTCCGGCATTTACGATCTGTAATTTGGCTGAAGACACGTATGGCCAAATCGCCTTTTTACGTTAAACGGAGACCACTGACTCGCGCCGACGAACTGCGCGCTCAGCTTGATGAACTGGAGGCTATGCTTGGGCGGTTGGCATATGGCCTGGGCCAGGAAGCACTGGCCATTCCGGCGCTGTTCGACAGCGTTGGTGCCGGCCTGGCTTCCTTCAAGGCCGAGGGGCACAGAATGCAGTCGGAGCAAACCCGGCTGGAGACGGCCTCTAACCGGTTCAAAAAAAAGGCGGATGTTTTCCTGCGTGAGGTAGGTGGCGTTGAGACGCTCAAAGCTGCCCGTCGTGAGCGCCAGCCAGATCCGGCGAACTGGTGGTGGTATGCGGACCGATTGGTAGCAGAGAGACGTCGGAGACGGTTGTATAGCCTGTTGCGGCTGGGGGCTGTGGTGGTTGTGATCCTGCTGCTGCTGGTTGCCCTCTACGAGCGCTTTCTTGCCCCCGACCCGGCCACACGAGAACGAATAAGACACGAGAGTCGCGCCGAGATCCTTATCGCGGAGGGAGACATGGCGGGTGCATTGGGCGAGGTCGAGCAGGCACTTGCCATCGTGCCGGGTGATCCCAGTCTCCTGGTCTTGAAAGGGGCTCTTCAGGGTGAGTTGGGGCGGGCTGTGGCGGCTGAGGAGACATTCGCTGTCGCTGAGACGACCTTTGGTGATCGGGAGGCCCTGCTGCTGGCGCGGGCACGGACCTATATACTCCTGAACCGGCCCGAGGCGGCGCTGGCCGATGCCCGGGAGGTGGTTGAACTCAATCCCGAGTCGGCGGCCGGCTACATGCTCTTGGGGCACGCGTACGAACAGCTGGAAGATTATGTGGAAGCTCTCTTCGCCTACCAACAGGTGGTTACGCTGGCCGATGAGCAGGGCGATTTCCAGCTGGCGGGTACGGCGCGCATCAGCGTGGGGCTATTGATGCAGCGATTGCAGGCTCAGCCGAGAGAAGAGCCCTAAGAGCCAACCATTGGCGAGAGGACGAGGGAGCGTCCTGACGGTGCTCCCCCCTCCTCTTCCTCATAGTTCGATTGCTGGACCGTCAAAGGGCACGGAAGGCACGTATGAAATCGATCTCCCGCACGCCGTCCCAGCGCCGGGGGAGATGGGCCGTGCGCCATATGTGTTGCTTGATCCTATAGAAGGGCACCCTTCCCGAACTCCACAACAGGGCCGCCAAACCAGTTACCTGTGGCGTGGCGAAGGATGTGCCCGACCAACGCACGGTGGAGAAACCGTACTTCCCCTGTATCTGACTGTCCGGACCGGTGTCGCCGATGATGTGGCGGCAAGGTGCGGCGATGTGCCCCTCGTTGGAGAAGAAGGCGTACTCGGTCAGGCGGTTGGTGCCCGCTGCGGCGATGACCTGGGCTGCCGTGGCTCGCGTGTCGGCGAAGAAGCCGAAAGCAGCTGGCTCCACTGGGTTTTCGGGCTTTCGCCAGGAATCATTACCAGCTGCGGCCACGGTCAGCGTACCCGCCCGCGCCGCCAAATCCAGGACGCGCAACATGCACACGGCTTCGGCTACCTCGGCTTGCGTGCGGGGCAGGCCCATGCTCATGTTGAGGATAAGCTTGTCGTGGATCAAGCGCCGGCCGTTTATCTTGGTCTTGTTCTTGCGGTGGCTGAGCGCCCAGAGGATGGCCTGGATGAGCATCGTGGACCAGCCTTTACCCTGGTCGTCCAGCACGCGGGCGGCAACGATTGTGCTGGCCGGCGCCAGGTGCCGCACCAAGCTGGCGACGAAAACGCCGTGATATCTGTGGATCTCGGCCGCCGGGATGATAGGGGGTGGGGGCGGCTCGCCACTTGGTTCTGCGGAGGGTGCTGGGTTCCCCACCCAATCAACCCAAAAGTCCACGTACTCGTGGGCCACGTCGACCTCACCCTGTACCGGCAGTGTGTCGAGGATCAGCACCGTGACATCTGCGCCGGTCATGTCCGGGCGTGCCTGTCGAAGCCAGTTGAAACCGACCCGTTCCAGAGCCGGCTGCCCGGCGACTGTATTGCCGATGATGCTGGGATCAATGGCGAACGGCGCGTCTTCCGACTCAAATGGCGCGTCCTCTGATTCGAACGGCGCATCCTCTGACTCAAATGGCGCGTCCTCTGATTCGAACGGCGCATCCTCTGACTCAAATGGCGCATCCTCTGATTCGAACGGCGCGTCCTCTGACTCGAAGGGGCTATCCACGACAGGATCAATGCAGATGGTGATCTGTCTAAAAAGCTCTTCCTCGCGTGTTGTTAGGAGGTGCTTGAGCTCCGTAGCAACGTCAGAAGGATCGACGCGACGCCGTTGGTCGTAGGCGTAGACCTGGAGCGATAGCTCGGTTGTTGCCTCGCTTGGGGCAGACTCAGGACGCCATTTCCCATTGATATAGGCGTACACCGAGGGCGGTGGGTCGGCTGGTTCGGGGCGTAGGCGAGTGATGCCGGTCTCCATGAGAAGGTCGGGGGTGCTCTCCATAATCGTGTTCAACTGTTGTATGGCATCTGGTGGGCCTGTTGCAGAGATATGCTGCTCGCGGCGAGCGGGGATGGGACGGGCAGCTCGTCGGAGCCGGTGGTATCGTCTTCGCATGTGCATGATTTCCCTCCTCGGATTATCCAAGGGGCCCTTAAGAATGAACTTCCCGGTTCACTGCCCATTTGCACTGAGAAATCTGATAGAAAAGGGGGAAGTTATTCTTTTCTAGGCCCAAAAGGCTATTTGTCAAGAATTCACTGCCTGGCCACGGTCACCAATCAGGACAAACGGCGCCCAGAAATAGGGGTGGCGATAGCGAGAACCCTCATGCCCGTGAAGCAAGGTTAGTTGGGCCTGACGCAAGGCGGCTGGCTTGCGTTGACCATCAAGCAGGGCCTGATAGAAACGGTCCATCAGCTGAGCGGTGGCCTGGTCGTCGACCCGCCACAAGCTCATCACCAGGCTGGCGGCTCCGGCGTAGAGAAAGGCGCGGGTGAGGCCCACCAATTCGTCTCCGCCCCCCACAGCGTTGGTACCCGTCTGGCAGGCGCTCAGGGTTACCAGGGAGGCATTGAGTTCTAGGTTGAAGACATCCGTAGCAGTTAACGGCCCGTCGGACAGATAGAGAGTCGAGAAGAGTGGAGCATCGGGCCGAAATTCACCGTGGGTTGCTAGGTGGATGACCCAGGCGGCTTCAGCCCAAGCTTCTAGGTTATGACGGGTCGCCTCCTCCTCCAACAGGCTCGTGCCTCCTACCCGCGTGGTCACCTGTTGGGCTTCCGATAGTGTGTGTGGCAGCGCTCCGTTAAGCGAGCAGCCGACGACCAATGCGCTGAGACCAGTGCGCCCATTGGTCCCCGCATCGCGTTGAAGGCGCAACAGGCTGCTGGTCGGCAGGTAGGAGATTTCGCATCGCTCAAGCAGGTAAGCCTGGCCATCGTAGAGGGCGTGGAAAGGAAGATAGTGCAGCGGGCCGTGCGGCACGATGATGGTCTGCTTACGGTGGGCCAGCCGTTCGGCCAGGGGTGAAATCAGTGCTGCGTGCAGGCGACTGAGCAATCCTTGCAGGTTAGCCGTTTCGCTTTCCAGCGAGTCGCCGCGCGCCAGAAGGGCGGGCGAGAGACGATGCAGGTTGAGGTGGAGCAGGCTCAAAAGTCGGGTGAGCTGGGAGATCGATATCAGGCGGCGGTGGACCTGTATCTCTTCGCGGGTGACGCTGAAGGCCAGCACCTCACCGCGCGTGATGAAGTACTCCACCAGCAGTGTGTTGCTATCCAGGTAGCGTTGGGGTGATTCGACTTGAACTTGCCACAGGTCGGCATCTTCGGTGTAATCCGCGTTACGCACCTGGAGCTGTAGCAGCATATCCGCCAGTTGCTTCTCGCGCTTATGCAGTTCGTCACGCAGTCGGTCCTGTTCGACCTGAGTGCGGCCGCTTTCGGCTCCCTCTCGCTCGCCGAAAGGATTGAGCCGGTTGTAGTACCACTGACATTCCTGACGCAGGCGCTCGATGTGAGCCACCAAGTCCCGGTCGCTCTCACGCCGGATCTTAACCCGGATATCCAGGTTTTGGGCCAGTAGCTCGACCAGAGCCCGTGATTTGGCTCGCTCCACGGTCTCTAAAGCCTGTGTAGCCTCAAGGCGCGCCAGTCTCAAGCTAACCAAGTCTTCGTAGATCTCTCCCTTGTCGGCCAGGAACCCGCTCCGCAGTTCAACTGCAACCTGGCGGCGCAGGTGCTCGACACCCAAGGCGCAGGCCTCGTAGTGCTCAAAGGCTGCCTGCTCGTCCCCGGCGATCTCGGCCAGACGGCCCAGCAGATGGTGTGCCTGGTTGGCCAACCAGGCGACGTCACGGTCACGTGCAATCTGGAGAGAAAACAGGCAGGGTTGACGGGCCTCTGCATCTCGATCGAGGGCAATCAAGGCTTCAGCGGCAACCAGGCCGGCCTGTGCCCTCTCGACCGCCAGCCCCTCCTCAGCAAAAACGTTGCCAGCCCGATAGGCGTTGGCCAAAGCTGTCTCAAAAGCCCCGATTTTCAGGTCCAAAACGGCCCGCTGAATATCGACCGTGGCCACCCAGGTCTGGTTCCCGATTTCGTCAAAGCCCAAGCGCGCCCGGTCCAGGGCCTCGGCCGCTGCTTCCAGTTGGCCCAAGCCCATGTGTGCCTGAGCGCAACTGTAGGCCGCCCAGGCTACTTCATAGTGCATTCCCAACTGGGCTAGCTCCTCTTCACCTTCTCCCGCGAGATCTAAAGCTTCGGTATAGAGGTTGAGCGCCAGGTGGCAGTTGGTCGCAAACAAGTTCACAACCAGCACTTCTCGCCATAGCCCAGAGGATTTGAATACCTGGCGTGCCTGGTTGAACAGCTTAAGCGCTGCGTTGTACCGCCCCAGGAAGTAGTAGGTGATGGCCAGACTTTGGTCGGCACGGGCCGCAACAACGTCCATGCCCTGCTGGCTGGCCGAGTGGCGGGCCTGCATGGCGACGGCCGCGGCCTCGTCGTACCGGTCCAGGTTACGTAGGACGACAGACCGGTTAAGTTCTACACGTATGAGGGATGCAAGGTTGGCTTCCCTATCCAACTCGTAACCCCGGCGAGCCCGGTTGAACAAAGCCATTGCTTTGGGGTAGTTGCCCAGCTTGTAGGCTGTGATGCCCGCTTCGTTGTCAACCGCGGATGCCGCACTTATCTCGCCGTGTGCTTCGAAGACTCGCCTCGCCTCTTCTGCGGTTTGCAGGGCTTCTTCAAAGTGGCCGAGGTTGACCAATGCAGCGATCTTTGCCATCTGCGGGCGTGCGGCCTCTATTTCCCTGTCCTGCGCCACACAGATGGAGCGTGCCTGGTCGTAGGTGGCTATGGCCTGCTCATATTGGGCGAGGTAACGTTGCGCGTTGCCCCTGGCCATCAGACCCCAGGCTTGGTGCATCGGCTCTCCTGATAGCTTGGCGGCGAAGAGGATGCTCTCGGCCAACTGTTGGGCGTCGTGGGGGTCCTGGCGCAGGCGTTGGCTCACGGCGCTTTTCATCGCTTGCACCGTCTCGTCGGTGATGTCCGAGCGGTGGGCGCGCAGGTATTCACGCCGCTGGCGCAGGCCGTCGGCTTGCAGCCACGCCTCGACAAATGCTGCGCGGGATGTGTCGGACTGCTGATTGGCGGTCATTGTCTATCAGCGAGATGCAGCGTGCTCTTTGCGTTTGGGTAGGCTAAGGAGTTGTAAGTGTGTTGTCAGACTACAATCGTTTCAATGACGATCTGTTCCTGGTCGGTGACCAGCACCAGTTCATACTCTCCGGACTTGAGGTCGCTGAACAAAAAATTACCGAGCGTGTCTACCTGCTCCACGGCAACGGTTTCACCGCGCTGGCTGAGGTGTACTTGAGCGCCGCTCAGGCTTTCTAGCGGCCGGCCCTCTCGTACGGTAAATCCCAACAGCATTTTGCGGCCAGCTCGCAGCCCATCTACCTCCAAACCGACCACAACTTTGATATCTTCTGCCCGGTAGACATCTGCTGGCGTGGCGGCTGCGCCCCGAAGGGCAAGCGCTGGCTGTTGCGCCGCTGGATCTGGCGCTGGTGGGGCCAGTCGCGCGACCAGCCGCTTTAGGTGGTGTTGAGGAGAAGGCAAGTTGCCAACTTGTGAAGCTTCTTGAAGAAAATGATCCAGCTCTCTGACCTCTGCAAGACACCTGGGGCAGCCGTTCAGGTGATCTTGGATGGCAGCCCGCTCTGTGGGGGACAGCAAACCCAGGTGAAATTCGCCCAGGATTTGAGCGTCGGGACATTCTACGCGATGGAAAAGGGTGCGCAAGACCAGTTGATCGGCGGCCAGGGCGCGGGCATGTTCTGCGCAGTGCGCGCAGCGCTGGATATGAGCTGCGCTGGCGTCGTCTGCTTCGTTGTGGGTGTAGGCTAGTAACTGTTCCTCGGTAATCTCATCAGGTGCAACACATTCCATCTTGACTACTTATCCTTATCTATCTCCCAGTTTTACGCTTCTACTATGATAAACGGGAGAATACGATGTTTTGGTGCACGACTTGTCTGCAAAGGTAGAACGCATCTCCTGTCACCCCGCAGATTCCCGGCGGCGTCCTATCCCGGTTAGTGCCTGCCGAGAAACTGCTGAAACGCCGGATTTCGGCTCAGACGATTGAGCAGGTTGCGTTTGACGCGATACAGTTCATCCAGGCTTTCGAACCGATCTGAGTTGTCCATGTAGATCTGCGACGGTTTGAGGCCATACACGAAAGAGTATTCCAGAACGACATACTCCTTCTCGTCTCGGGTCAGCGCGATGGCGGTTTTCCAGAGGCGATGCCTTTCCAGCTTGTCAGTGACAAGGGCTTCAACTGAGGTCGAATCGCCAGGCGGGAGGTCGGCCAACACTTCCAAGTCTACAGTTCTAATCTGGTTGTTGCGTGCATGATCTATGATAATACTGTTGACGCACATGCGGAAGTAATGCAGCAACCTGGCCAGATCCTGGAACTGTCTGAACTTTTCACCGTCCACGGCTGACCAAAACCTATCAAAAGCGCCGTTGACGAAGTATTCCACGTCCTCGCCGGCAGCCGGCAGTCCACTGTGGCATCTGACCCAACCGGCTACCAGGGGCCGGTAGATCCGGTAGATTTTCTCCCAAGCATAGTCATTGCTACTCACCAACGCGCGTCGGAACAACTCGTAGCAGTAGGCGGGGTTATATGGCCTCCGGCTGAAAAATCTGGCAGTTTGCTCAGCGCACTCATCTGCCAGCCGGTCCACTTCAAGGAGACGAAGATTACTGGCACCCGTCATACAAATTACTCTCTGCAACCATTGACATAAAGGTATCCAAAGTAGGGCAGGGCAACTGGTTCACTGAGTTGCCAGCGACATAGGACTATTGTACCACGCAAATTGGATGTCAACAAAATCGTCTGAAACTGCTCAGAATCTAAGCCAAATCGTATGCAAAAACAGGATCATCTTGCGTTTAGTTAGACAGACAGCGGAACGCGGTGTTGCCAGGCAAAGAGGAGAACGGCTTATGTTGTCGGTTGGTCATATGTTTTCTCAGGTTACCTATGTCTCGGAACTCGTGACTGGGGGGCGGAGGCAGGCAGCTCACCCGTCACCCGGGCAGGAGCACAAGGCGGCATTGCCGGGCGTTTGTGAATTGTCCCAGCCGACGGCGATGCCGGCAGGCACCGCGGGGGTTTTGGAGACCGATCGAAACGCGGCAGGCGCTAGCCTGAGCCAGCTTATGGATGCGCTCAGCGCTGCCATCGTCCGCGATGGCAGCATGGGCGGAGATCACGTATTGATGGCGTTGGCTGAGGCGGCAGTGTTGGAGCACGAGTTGTCGAGCCGCGCTCCGCGCCGGTGGCGTGTTCAGCAGGCCCTCGACATCTTGCTCAGAATGGGACCTCACGTCACGGCCGCAGTGGTGGCTGTGTTGGAGCATCCACTCGCCAGCGCACAAATCACCTGCCTATTTTCCGACTGAACGGGTCATTCCGACGCGCTGCGGAGCCACCCTGGGGGGTGGCTTTTCTTGTTTCCAGGACGTCATAAGAGATCATTGCGTTTCCTCGCCGTCTATGCTACAATGGCATACCTCCCCTGATCGTGCCTGAGCGGTGCGTTACACCCCAGCTCAGGCGCGCCGTTCTGGAATGGATGCGAAGCTGCATTGTATCTCGTTCTTGGTTCATGTCACAGCCAGGGAGTGAGTATGACTGCAGTCACTGCTGGAGCAACTGAACAAGCCGAGCGGGCCTATCGCAAGGTCATCAACTCGTGGGCTATGTACGATTGGGCCAACTCGGCCTTTGCCACCACCATTATGGGCGCTATGTTCCCTCCTTTTTACCGGTCATTGGCGATCTCTGCCGGTCTGAGCGAGCCCACTGCAACCGCGTTTTGGGCCTACACTACCTCGCTGGCGCTGTTTCTGATCGCGATTCTGGCTCCAGTGCTGGGGGCTATCTCCGACCACACGGGTGGCAAGAAGCACTATGTGCGATTCTTCGCGGGTCTGGGAATCCTGGCCACGGCCCTATTTGTATTCCTTGGCGATGACACCTTTATTCTGGCCTCAATCCTGTTTATCCTGGGCAACGTGGGGTTCGCCGGGGCCAACATCTTCTACGAGTCGCTGCTGCCGCACATTGCTAAAAAGGGCGATATCGATCAGATCTCGACGCGCGGCTACGCCATGGGTTACGTGGGGGGCGGCATCCTGCTGGTCATCAATGTGCTATGGTTTACGAAACCGGATTGGTTCTTTATGCCCGGAATCGGTTTTGCGCTGCGTGCCTCGTTTCTCAGCGTGGCCGTCTGGTGGGCGGTCTTTTCCATCCCTTTGTTTCGCAATGTGCCTGAGCCGCCTGTGGTGCGTACTCGACGGGAGGACGTCAACGTGGTGCGGGCTGGCTTCGGACGCTTGGTGCATACCTTCCGCCGGATCACTCAGTATAAACAGCTGTTACTCTTCCTCGTCGCTTTTTGGATCTACAACGATGGGATCGGCACCATCATCAAGATGGCAACTGCCTATGGCGACGAGATCGGTATTGGCATCACGGACATGATCATCGCCCTGATCATCACCCAGTTCGTTGGCATCCCTTTCACCTTTGGGTTCGGTGGGCTCGCCCGGCGTGTAGGTGGCAAGCGTGCGATCTTTTTGGGGCTGGGGGTGTATGTTATCATTTCTGTCAGCGCGTTCTTCATGCAGACCGCAACGCACTTCTACATCTTGGCCTTCATGGTAGGCATGGTACAGGGAGGCACTCAGGCGCTCAGCCGTTCGCTGTATGGCTCGATGGTGCCAAAGAGTCAGTCTGCCGAATTCTTCGGCTTCTTCAGCACCAGTTCTAAGTTCGCCGGAATCCTTGGACCGTTGCTATTTGGCGTGGTCAGCCAGCTAGCTGGCGGGAGCCGCTTGAGTATAATCTCGCTGGTCATCTTCTTCGTGGTGGGGGGCTTGTTGCTCACGCGGGTGGACGAGCAAGAGGGTATCCGGATGGCCGGGGAGGAGGAGGCAGCGCTCTTAGCGCGGGCGGTGTGAGCCGTCCTCCATCTCATCGTATTCGAGGACCAGGTACGGATCAGGCGCACGCTCGGCCGCGGCCGCAGTGATGCGCTGCGCCTGATAGGCCGGTAGTTGTTCCTTGATATATGCGACCCGGTCCAACGCGGAGGCGATTATGCTGGCCATCTTGGCTGCTGCCTGGTCTGCCTCGGTCAGATAGGCGTTGGCCATCGCGTCGCCGTATTTTTGACCGTTACCAGCTTCACACAGAGACGCCGCCCGGCGACCGGACTGCGCCCCTTGCAGGTATACTTGATTGAGGCGTGAGATCCAGGTTTCCAGGGTAGGATCCAGGGCCTTACCCTTGGCCGGGTCGAGCTGACGGATATAGGCCACGACCGCCAACGAGTCGTTGAGCCACTTGTCTTCTTGCCGGCCCAGAGACTTCAACGAGCGGTTGATCTCTGATGAAATCCCACGCTGGGTCGATTGGTCTGCTCCCAGTTGGATTCGGACCAGTGTGCAGAGGGATGTCAGGAGGATCTGCATGTCGCGGGCTGTCAAGACCCAGCGCTCCACTTCGACTAGTTGCTCCACTTCGGGCGGGATGGGGGGCATGTCCGCCATGACCTCCGCCCGGGCCTGTCGACGCGCTTCCTTGGCACGTTTTCGCTCAGCTTCTAAGACTTCTTGGATACGGCGGGCTGCGTAACGCCCGGCAAGCCAGCCGGCGACCAAGATGGCGATCAGGTTGAGGCTCAATTGAAGGGCGAATCGTACCTCGTCGGTCATGGCGCTCGCTCCCTTCGCAGATCGCTAACGTTAAGGTGCCGCCCGTAGGGTAGACTCAAGTCGTCACTAAACTCCGGGTGCCGTCCACGCTACTCAAATCATATCACGTCCCAGGTATACGTACAATAGTCAATTGAGGCTAGCAGATGCGTAAGAAGCACGAGTCCCATTCCCGTGAGTGGAAAGACGAGCCACTGTCCACGCATACCATCCGCGCCGCGCTGCGCACCCGGCTTATCGGTCAAACGATTTACTACTGGCCGGCCGTCAACTCCACCAACGATGAACTGAATCGTCTTGCCGACGAAGGGGCCCCTGAGGGTACCCTGGCCATCACCGACGAGCAACTGGCTGGCCGGGGCCGCCTGGAGCGGAAGTGGATCGCGCCTGCGCGCTCCAGTCTGCTTATGTCCTTGCTCTTCCGCCCAACCTTTCTGGCCCCCACCCAAGTGCAGCAACTTACCATGATATGTTCGCTGGCCGCCGCGGACGCTGTTGAGATGGTAACTGGGCTACGACCAGCCCTGAAGTGGCCGAACGACCTGCTCTTGGAGGGCCGGAAGCTGGCGGGCATACTCACTGAACTGGGCTTTGCCCCTGGTGACCCCGACCCAGGTCGTGCTGCGGGTAGCCCTGGAGAGCAAGCCGGGAGGTTGGATTGGGTCATCGTCGGCATAGGGCTCAATGTGAACGTGGATTTTGCTTCGCACGAATTCCACCGGGATTGGCCCGAGCTGGCTGAAACGGCAACCAGCCTGTCGATGGTCTTGGCTCAGCCGGTCTCGCGCCTGTCCTTGCTGCACAATTACCTGGCTGGCGTTGAGTCGCGCTACGAGACGCTACGAGCTGGGCTCAGCCCGCACCCGGAATGGGCGGCGCGGCTGGTGACCCTGGGGCAGGACGTGGTTGTGTGTACGCCTGAGGGTGTCTATCAGGGCGTGGCTGAAGCGGTGGACGAGACGGGTGCGCTGTTGCTGCGCCAGCCCGACGGCGAAGTGCGGCGCGTCCTGGCTGGAGACGTGACCCTCAGCGGGTGAGACCAAAGACCGAGGCAGGAACGACTCGCTCAGTTGGGGCCCAGTCGCCTGGCTGCTTGACAGGCCTTGAACCGCCTTCTTATCTCCCCGTTCAATCGGATCATGAGGCACGCGCAATATCCGTTTCACGCAAGTCATTTTGTGAAACGGATATTGCATTTTCTTCAGGCTTGTGATATGATTGGAAACAACTCCCAAACTGGTTGACCCATATTGGTTTTTGCTTTTGTCTGATCATTGTGGGACAAGGCCACTCGATTCGATCGACCTTAAGCCGCGGGAATGAGGCGGCCAAGATGGACCATACGTGGAGCCTGGAAGAGCGCATTGCCGCCTCGCTGGACAGGCTCAGCCCCAAACAGAAGCAACTCGCGCGTTTCTTGCTGGATAACAAATATCTGGTCTCCTTTTCGTCAGCCAGCCATTTCGGCAAGAGCGTAGGGGCCAGCGCGGCCACCGTGGTTCGCTTCGCTCAGAGCCTGGGCTATGCGGGTTTCTCCGAACTCCGGTCCGCCATCCGCAAGGAGTTGCCCACTTACCTGACCGCTGCGGAACGCATCGAGAAACGGCTGGCCGCCCCTCCCAGCCCGGGCGACATCCCCCAACAAGTTTTCCATACCGAAATCAGCAATATCGAGCGCACAGCAAGCAGTCTGGATATTGCTCAGCTCAATGCAGTCCTGGATGCCATCGTCCAGGCCAGGCGGATCCTGATTGTGGGGTGTGGCCTGTCGGCCGCACCGGTCTGGTTTCTGGCTCATTCGCTGAAGGTCATCGGTTTCAACGTGCGCAAGGACATTGACGGGGGGCTGTCTCTGGCGACAGAGATTGCCCAACTGCGTCCGGCCACGTTGCTGGTCGCCATCGACCTTTGGCGCTACACACGCTCCACCGTGGAAGGCGCCTATGCTGCCCGAGCACGGGGGGCACAGGTTGTAGCCATCACCGACAGCGTCATGTCGCCCTTGGCCCAGGCCGCGGATTACGTTTTTGAGGTGGCCACCGATGGCACGGGACATAGTCTCTCGCCCACCGCCGTTATCTCTCTGCTCAATGTGTTTATCGCAGCCCTGTCCTATCGGGTGCCGGACCAGATTATGGAGTCTCTGCGCCGGGTAGATACTATGTATCGCACCCATAACTTGTTGCTCACGGAGTGAGACGATGCAAATTACCATCTGCGGCGGCGGAAATGCGGCGCACGCGCTGGCTGGCCTGCTATCTGCTCGGCCAGGTATGAAGGTGAATGTTTACACACCCGTCGGGAATGAGGCCCAACGCTGGAATGACGGGATCGAGACCAGAGGAGGCATCAGCGTGATCAGCCGAGATGGCCTCCTACTGGGCCGTCCGCGGCGGGTCAGTGAAGATCCGTCCACTGTCGTGCCCGGTACGCGAGTGGTGTTGATGGCGCTACCCGCCTTTGCCCACGAGGCTATCTTGCGCGACATCGCTCCCCACCTTGAAGACGGGGCCTGGGTCGGTGCTTTACCTGCGCGGGGAGCCTTTGACTGGTGCGCCAGGGAAGTATTGGGCAATTCGGGGCAGCGCGTGGTTCTGTTCGGTCTCCAGACGCTGCCCTGGGCATGTCGCATTCGGACGTACGGACAGGAAGTCTCTATTCTGGGTACCAAGGCCGAGGTGGATCTGGCTGCCTGGCCATCGGACCACGCGGATGAGATAGCCACTCAGCTGGGCGGTTTGCTGGGTGTGCCCATGTGCCCCATCAGCAACTCCAGGTATTATGTACGGGCTGTTCCACGACTGGGCTGGCCAGCCCTATCCTGAAGCGCCACTTTTCTATCACGGCATCGATGCCGAGACGGCTGACATCCTTCAGCAATTGTCCGATGAGGTCCAATCTCTCCGTCATCTGTTGGAACGACGTTACCCCGGTCTAGACCTGTCGGCCGTGTTGCCGCTGTACGACTGGCTGCAGCGCTCGTATGGCGATAGGATCTGCGATTGTTCGTCGTTACAGACCTGCTTTGTCACAAATGACAGCTACGCTGGCCTGCGAGCCCCTACGCGCCCGATCCAGGATGGCTGGCTGCCAGATTTTGGCAGCCGCTACCTAAGCGAAGACGTTCCTTATGGTCTGGTCGTGACGCGGGGCGTCGCAGAACTGGCCGGACTGCCGACGCCTGTGATCGATCGGGTTATCACCTGGGCGCAGGCGCACTTGGGGCAGGCGTACCTGGTTGAAGGAAAGTTGAGGGGGCGCGATCTGACAGCTTCACGCGCCCCCCAGCGCTACCGCTTCAGCTCGCTGGATGAGCTGGTGTGTGGCCTATAGTCTAAGGTCCCCTTTGGGGATGCTTAGTAGAGTAAGATGTGTCACGCAGTATCGGAGTATGTTAGGCGAGTCATAAGGCTCGCGTCCTACGAATTACGTTTTCAGTTTTTTGTAGAGATCATAGAGGAAGAGGTGTTAAAATGGGTAATTCAAACGGGCAGACAGAGGACAAGCCACCACAAATTAGCCACAAGCGGCGGGTGGTGGTCGGCGCCATCGGCAAATGCGTCCACAACCTGGGTGTTGAAGGCTTCGCCGATTGGATGGAGGACCAGGGCCTGGGTTATGCCTCGGTCAAGTTGGGACCTGCGGTGCCCATCCACGAAGTGGTCAACAAGGTGCGCGAAGCGCGCCCTGAAGTTGTAGGTGTTTCTATGCGCCTGGGCGACCTGCACGTGGACAAGCTGATCGCCGAGTTCATTGAACTTGCCACCCAGCACGGGTTGCATCCCCGCGAGAGCGGTATCCGTTACACCTTCGGTGGGTTACGACCGGCGGCCAACTTGGTGCGGGCCATGACCGGCATGCCTCTGGAGCCGGACCGCTTCGCGCGCGAGGATGAAAGACACTACGACCTGGAGGCAGTTCGAGAGGAATACGGGAACCAGGTGGCTTTCCAGGGTTTCTTCGAGATGGTGGTTGACGACTTTGTAACCATGGAAGAGCTGCAAGAGTTTGCCCGTCGTCGGGCCTCGGCCAAGCTACGCAAGAAGGTGGTGTGGTCCGACTACCTGGTGGAGCGCATCCGCCAGGTTCGCGAGCGTGAGAACCGACCCGCCATCCGCGCTCATATCGGGATTGCCGCTGAGACCATCGAACCGACGCTAGAGGCCATCGAGAAGCTGGCCGACGCCGAGGCTCTCGAGGTGGTATCGCTAGCTCCGGACCAGACCTCCCAGGAACTCCTGGCCAAGTTTATCCGGGGCGAAGAGGACCCCAGCAGGTACCTGGCCGGTCAGGGTGGGGCGCCCATCCGGACTGTTGAGGATTTGCAGCGCTTGAAGGCCGCCACACAGCGGGGCAATTTTCCTTTGACCCGCATCTACACCGGCACCGACGAATTGGTGGAATTGGCCCATTTGTGGGAAGAGCATCTGAATATGGCCTTCCCGGCGGTGCCCATTTTCTATTACAACGAGTTGGACGGGCGCGGTCCCATCAGTATCCGCGATGGTTTTGATGAGCATTTCCGCACTATCGAGTGGTGGGCCAAACAAGGCAAGCCTTTGGAGATCAACGATCCTCACCAATGGGGCCTGCGCTACGCCAGCGACGACATGCAGGTAGTCGATCACGTCCTGAGCGCCGTGATCGCCCAAAAAAAGAGCATCAAGCACTACGTGATGCAGATGATGTTTGAGCTGCCCCCTGAGATCTCGGCGCTGGACGACCTGGCCAAGATGAAAGCATCCTACGAGTTGGCCACACCGCTGACCCGGCACTTCGATTTCCACATCATCAAGCAGACCCGGTCGGGCTTGCCCAGTTTCCCCCCCAACCTAAACCAGGCGAAGGGACACTTGGCGTTCGGCGTTTATACCCAGCTCTACATGGAGCCCGACATTCTGCACGTCGTAACCCACTCGGAAGCGCACCATGAGGCCTCCGCGGAGGACATCATCGAGTCCTGCGAAATCGTCAAGCAAGTCTGCTGGGATTTCGCCAAGGGCCAAGTGCCACAAATCTGGGATGAGCCGGTGGTGAAAGCCCGTATACGCGAGCTAAAGCAGACGGCTATGTATAATGTGCTGCACGGGGCCATCCTGGGTGGCTACGACGGCCCCATCACACCGGACAACTACTTCGATTGGGCGCGGGAACCAGACGAAGACCCGGAGCAGAACTTCGAGACGATGCTGCTCAGCCTGATCGACGAGGCGAACTATCCGACCGGGAAGTGCGGCCTGATCGCTGCCGACACCTTTGACTTGGCTCTGCAAATCGGCCTATACCAGGGTCCCCACATCACGGTGGTAGATCGGCGCTACGAGATGGCCGGTGCCTGCCGCACCAAGGTCATCAACGGCATGTGCCGGGTGGTTGAGTGGAATCGCACCCAGGTCTACAGCGAGTTCGAGCGCGTGGACTTGGTGCGCCAGCGCTATCCGTGGTATTTCTACAAAGATGTCACTCGCGCCGACGAGGCTACGTTCATCGCTGAGGATGCCGAGGTTGAGGAGGTCGACGACGACATAGTCGCCCAGTTCCGCAAAGAGATCGGCGTCACCGGCCTGGCCGACGAGAAGGTCTTGGTGGTGGACTTCGGCAGCACGTATACCAAGATCGGCATTTTCGACACCAAGGACGAAACCTTCGATCTGCGTTACAAGCCCACTACGGTAGAAGACATACGCTTCGGTCTGGCCGACGGGCTGGGCGTGCTTGAGGCCTGCCAGGAGCGGGGTGATTGGAAGCCGTTGGCTCAAAAAATGAGTGAGTATGCGGTGCGGCTGCCCTGTTCCAGCGCCAAGGGTGGTCTCAAGGTGGTCAGCGTGGCGTTGGTCAAAGAGGAGTCGGGCTTCGCGGCCGAACTGGCAGCCCTGACGGCTGGCGCCAAGCTGGTGGGCAGCTACGAAGGTCGGCTATCGGCCCGGCAGGCACGAGCTATCTACGAGCAGGATCAGCCGGAGATCATCTTGCTGGCCGGGGGCACCGATCACGGGGGCGACGCCGAGACGCAGCTGCACAACGCCCGCATGTTGGCCTCGGCGGCCAAGTACGCGTCCTACGCCGACTACGGCGTGCCGGTTGTCTATGCCGGCAACCAGGACATCGCCGAGCGGATCGAGAACATCTTCTGCCACAAGGAAATAGACGTCCGAGTGACGCCCAACGTCATGCCTGAGATCAATGAGTTCCACATCGAGGTGGTCAACGAAACGATCCGCAACCTCTTCCAGACGGTGATCATCCGCGGCAAGGGCTTCGATGTCGTCGAGGAGTATATGGATGCTCCCTTCATCCCCACCCCGCGCGCGGCCTTCCGGGGCATCAACCTGTTGGCGAATGGGTATAACAACGAGGAGGGCCTGGGCAATATCCTGGCGCTGGACATCGGTGGGGCGACGACCGATTTCTTCTCCAACGTTGGAGATAATCCGCTGTACGCATACCCGAATGATGATCCGCAGCGCAAGGTGAAGCGCACCATCCTCAAGACGCCCAATGTGCCGTTGGTTTATCGCCGCGTGGAGGGCAAGTATGGTCTGAGCTACAACGCAGAGAATCTGAAAGAGCTGGAGCGGTATCAGGATGGTACCATGGCCCGCCAGATGAGCCAGTACCTGGCGTTGCGCTTCCCCGACGGGTTTGTGCCCGGCGATGATCAGTTCTGCCAACACGTATACCGGCACAATGGTTCCCACCAGGTTCAGCTAGGTGACTACCTGAGCTGGATCAGCCAGCATCCGCACTTGATGCCTACCACGACCCTGGAGAACGCCGCTCGCTCCTTCCTGGCCAAGGAGATCATGGCCGTAGCGACCGGCAAGCACGCGGGACGTGTCGATGAGACCGAGACCTACTTCCTGCAGTACGGCGTGAACTTCTACAGCCAGCCGGTGACGGTGCTACTCATCGGTGGCAGCATCTATCACAAGATGCGCGACAAGGAGCCTGGTTTCGAGGAAGATTTGGCCTTGATCGCCAGTGGCGTGCTGCACAGTGCCAACGAGCCTTACAGGCTGCGGCCCACGGGGTCCGTGTTGCTGGATGCCAAGTATCTGGTCAGCGTCCTGGGCGGGCTGTACGGGCGAGTCTACCCCGAGCAGGCGCTGCGCGTTATGAAGCGCGAGCTGGTGCCCTTGGATGTGAGCGTCGCGGCGCGTGAGGGTGTGCTGATGCCTGCCTGACTCCTGCGCAGCCGTCGGGAAAGATGATTCAGCCATAGATGTTAAAGCGGAGCCGGAATATCCTGGCTCCGCTTTACGCTTTGACGACACCCATCGAGACTGGGTGAGACTGCCCCTGGTCACGACGCACATGGCCCGATTCTTGCATTTGTTAGAATTAATAGGAATTCGCGAAAACCTATTGAATTCCGGTTGGAAATGTGGTATAGTATTATACCAGGCACTTATGTAATATCACTATGTAATATCGCTATGTAATGTTGCCAGTAATATTGGTTTGTAATCTTGCCAAGGAAGGGTAAGCAATAAGCAACAAAGCAAGAGTGTGCAGCCGCCGCGTGACAGGCCGTCTCGCTGGCGCGAAGGGGGTGAAGCCACATAAGCCTGAAGGAGACACTTGATTCCCAGTCATGCATTCATTATTGGTCAGGTTGGCCGAGGCAGAGCCAGCCGTGTTTCAGAGGCCCCCGCGGCCCCTGGAGGTAGGAACAGGAGGAACATATCCAAATGCGAACGCGAATCTCGGTTGTAGA
>WOR8_10001897_pt1 | contig 20929 bp, 24 predicted proteins | sample DeeMarSeWOR38_10_FD_19890 | JGI IMG/M metagenome (IMG submission 19890) | reverse complement strand
TTTTTTAATTTGAATTTAACAAAAATAGACGGGTCTTCAACAGTTCTATAACCCTGTGAAATTTCATGAGCAGAAAGAGCTGTGCCACATCTTGGGCAATACGGGACAACCTTATGTCCTTTGTATAGTAGTTTTTTTTCCCAAGCTTGTTTTAAAGACCACCAAACACTTTCTATATAATCATTTTTGAAGGTAACATATGGATCGTCCATATCAAGCCAAAAACCTATGCGCTTGGTCATTTCAACCCAAGCTTTTTCATATTTAAGAGTACTTTTTTTGCATTCCTCGTTGAATTTTGCAATACCAAATTTTTCAATTGCTTGTTTATCTTCTAAACCAAGGGCTTTTTCAACCTCGATTTCAACTGGTAAACCATGAGTATCCCAACCAGCTTTTCTTAAAATATAATGACCATTCATTGTTTGATAACGTAAAAATAAATCTTTCATAACTCTAGTTAGAACATGACCCGGATGAGGTAAACCATTTGCAGTTGGGGGTCCTTCTAAAAAAATATAAGGTTTACACTTTATTTTATTATAAATTGATTTTTTGAAAATATGATTCTCTGTCCAGAATTTCAGTATTTTTTCTTCAAATTGTTTTGGATTGTATTTTTGAGGTGGGGATTTAATCATCGTCTTTACACCAAATTTTCAAACAAATTATTCTATGTAACAGCACCCTAATGACAAAAGACCGTTAAAACGGTTTCCATTACATAAATTTTCAATAATTTCTTATATCTTCTGCTTTTAAAAATTCTCTAAGTAAAGAAGTAGCATAACTGCCTTTTGAAAGCTCAAATTTCATGTACAATACTTTTTTATTTTTATTCAAATCATCATCAATTAAATTAAATTCTAAATCTTTTACATTGGCAAGTAATGGACGTCTTGAACCATTTGAAGAAATATATGGAATTTCAGGAATTATAAAATCCCTTGGATCCAATTTTTCGGAATCAATTATTTTATGTTCAATTTCACCCATTTCACCTTCTGAAAAAATTGAATCACTACCAAATAATACTCCACTTACAACCGCTTTACCCTTTGATATTTGTAAATTTACTTTTTTAATATTATTTTTTGTAACGTTTATACCTATTTCATCAACAATACCTTTTCTAATGGGAAGGATAATGTCACCAACAATAGCTTTATTTAATGGAATTTTTTTCTTAATTCTTTGACTTAAAATTCTGTTAAACAAATAAGACTGATAAGCATAAACAAACATAGTTAAAAGATTCTTTGGAAGCTCTTGTAAAGCACCAACAAAATCATTTGGATTAACAACTAGTTTATTCAAAATAGCTTTTTCAAAATTTAGTTTATTTGGATATAGTTTTAAAGCTGTTGCAAAATCATGTGTTTTTTGTAAATTCTGTCGCAATTTGTATGTTTCTTTGTCTTCTCCTTTCAAAGGATTAGCAATATATATCATAACTGCTTTTTCAAAATCATCTTTTACAATATATTTTCCAACAATATGCGTAATAGGTCTGATAATTCCAAATCGTTGTATACCAAAAAAGTTTGGAAAACCACCATGTTCATTTATAAAATTGGAAATCTTTTTAACATGCTCAGAATCAATATCATCATTAATATTTCTGATTATCACTTCAAATTTGTTACCCAATAAATTACCTAATTTAACTGATTTATTAGAGCTATATATATCCTCAATAGTAACATTTTTAATATTTATTTTTAACAAATTTTCTAAAGAAACATCATAAAAAGACATGAGTTGCGTTGTTTTAGCTCGTTTATCTTTAGTTCCTGCAAAACCAATACGTTGTCTAGAAATATGTAGTAAATTAGATAATTCTCTTAGTAAGATATTTGTTTCCCAATTTTTAGAAGTAACAAGAGCAATAAGATATTTACCTGAGTCTGATTTAACTGGATAATTTGAAAGTTCTTGTACAATAAAATCTTCAGGTTGAAAACGCAGCTTTCCACCTACACCATTAAATGGTGTTAAAAAAGTTTTTATACCTATTATTTTTTCAGCATCTAAAACTTTCATTTATTTTTTACTCTTACTTTTTGATTGAAAAGTTTTACTGAAATCTTTTATTTCTAGTTCTAAGTGTTTAACAGCTTTTTTCAGAAAATCTTCTGGTGCTCCTTTTTTAACTCGAATATACAGTCGTCTTTTATTTGATTCAGGATGATCTGTAAAATAAGTTGCATATTCTATATTTTCATTTTCTAAAAGAACTTCTATTATTGGATTAAGAATAGTTTCATTTTCTCCTGTTACTTCTAGTTCTAGTTCCTTTGTTGTTTTTTTAATGGTTTTAAGCTCCATAATATTCAACTTCCTTTAAAATATCAATTAAATTATATTAAAATTTGCCAATATCATATTCTCCATAGTCAATTGCTAATTTTCTTTTTTCCCTGTTACCACAATTATTACATTCAAGAATGTTACCCTTTTTATATAAAATTTGTCCACATTTTGAACAATTTGATTTAATTACACCAAGACTTTTGTCTTTTGTTGTTAGTTGAAGGCTAGGTTTGACTTGTGTAATTTTTGCTCTAATAATATCACCTGTTGCAAATTCTGTGGATGGTTCTTTTACATAACTAGTTGATATTTCTGAAACACGTAATGTTCCATTTGTATCACCAGAAATAGGTCTTTTTTTACCTGTCACATGGACTACATCAGCAATAACCATATTTGATCTAACAGAAACAACCTGTGCAAGAACAATATCATTCTTTTTTAATTCAGTTGGAATACTTGTTAATGGTTTGATAATTGCCTTTCTATGTTTTTCATCAATAAAAATTGTTCCAAATCTTGAAGCTCTTATAATTCCGTCTTCCTCAAATGTGCCTTCACCAGGTAATAATTCTTCAGAGGTAGATACCTGATCACCGGGTAATACAACTTTGTTTTTATCCATTATATCACCATGATAAATTGATTTTAGTAAGTTTAGGCAACCTCATTGTTGTTTTAAAGGTTGTGGTATAGATTTATTTTTTTATTTCTGATGTAAAAAGGATTATAAACGTTATAGTTATTTCGGTTTTCCTACTTATAGTAATAATAGGTGAGAAAATGTCACGTAAACCAGGGCATATGTATAGGGAAATCAAACAGCATGCTTATACAAGAAGAGAATACATGGGTGGTATACCAGCATCACGTATAACACAATTTATAATAGGTAATAAATCAGGGAAATTTCCATTACGTTTAAGTTTAGCAGTAAATGAAAGATGTCAAATCAGACATTCAGCCTTAGAATCAGCTCGTATAGCAGCAACACGAACAATGGAAAAAAAGACAGGTAGTGCAGATTTTAGAATTACTATTCATGTTTATCCACATCATGTAATTAGAGAAAATAAACAAGCAACTGGAGCTGGTGCTGACCGTGTTTCACAGGGTATGAGATCCTCTTTCGGAGCAATAGTTGGAACAGCAGCTCGTGTGGAAACAAATCAAACGGTAATGACAATAGAAACAATTGATAAAAATTTTGCACAAGCCAGAGAAGCATTAAGAAAAGCAGCATCAAAAATACCCTCACCTTGTAAGATTAATTTTGGAACAGCTTCTTAAACTTTCAGATATATTTTATTATAAATGGAAAAATAATTGATATTAAAATTATTAAAGATAAAGTCAAAGAGATATTTTTAACAATTTTGTTTCTTGTTTCTTCAGATGCATCCTTTTTCAATCTTACTATAAGGGATTTTAGAGCATCATTAAATAAAAATCCTCCATCAAGAGGAATCATTGGTAACACATTAAACAAGCCTACTGCAAGATTAAGCCAGAAAATCCAGTACAAAGTGTTTACTATTACCCAGAAAACAATTGGTGGAAATACAGCATATGGTCCTGTTAAAACATACGATTCAGTAAAAGGAGAAACAATTGGATTATAACCTTCGAAATAACCGGTTAATGGTATTACATAAAAAAATAAAAAACCGTATGGGAATCTCTCAAGAATAGGATTTTTAAGTATATTTAGGTTTTCTTTAATACCAATTAATGAATAAACACCAGTAAATCCTTTACCTTTATTAGATTCAACAGGAAAATAATTGTATCTATCTGTAAGATTTATTGATTTATCATAAAAAACATTATTATAAACAAATGAAATTGTAATTGTCTCATTAGCTTTTGTGTTATTCATAATTTCAATATATTTAATATAGCGTTGTTCAAAGGTTTCAAGCTTGGAAAAATCAGTTCCATTTACTTCTGTGATAATAGCTCCGGTTTTAATGCCAATCTCATCCGCAGGTGAGTTTGAATAGACTTCTAAAACACCTATTCCTTCAGCAGATGGCTGAACCGCAGACATAAAAACAAATGAAAAAAGCAAAATTGCAACCAAGGCAACTACAAAATTTGACAAGGGACCTACTGCATAAACACGCATACGTTTACCTGTTTTTGCTTTTTTAAGCTCCTCTTCATCAGGTTCACAGAAAGCACCAATTGGAACAATTAAATACAAAACACCTAATGATTTAACTTTTAAATTCCCTACAAATGTTAAGATTCCATGGGAAAATTCATGTGCAATTATTGCCACAATTAATGCAACTAATATATATCCAATAAATTCCAGTGGCAGAATTGGGTTTATACCAGGTAATATGAGAGCAATTTCAAACCCTGGCATTGCTTGTTTTTGCGCTGGGGTAAAACCTATAACCGCCCAGGCCTGCCATATCAATACAATTACCATTAAAATCATTGTAATAAAACAAAAAGCAATACCAAAATTACCATATTTTTTCCAAAATCTTTTCTTACTTGCTATTTTTTTTAAAAAACCAAGTCCTCTTTTGGTTCGTAAAAGTAAAGCTGGACCATAAAGAGATAAATTATACTTTTTAAGAAGCTCCTTTTTATGAAGTATATAAATTATTAAAATGTAAACTAGAATAATCGTAAAAAATATTAGTAAGCCGTCCAGTATTGTCATTTTTTCGAGGATGCAATGTGTTTTTATTTATTAATGTAACTGACACTTTTTAAAAATAAAAAATATTATTTTTATTTTTCATTAATAGTTCTATTAGGTATTTACACCATCTCAACTTCTTCAGCTTTAGATTTTTATCTTTTTTTTCAGAGAAAGAATATTTGCCTATTTTACCATCGAAATCAAAACCAATTAAATGTATTTTTTTTGCATTAAAATGTTCAGCAAGAAATATAGCTCTGTCACCATCTGTGAAACCTCCAAAATTATAAACATTTTTATATTTCCTTGGATCTGTTTGTGTGCTACCTATTACTTTTTCTTTGAATTCAGGAACATATTTTTTAATTTTATTTATGTTGTTCCCATGCGCGTGAATTACTAATATACTTCCTTTAGAATTTGCATTAATTTGATCTGAAACCTTACCATCTAAATCAGTTACAATAAGTTCAGGTAAGATGTTTTTTTCAAGTAATGCAGTTGTTGCGCCATCTGCAGAAATCTTTGTCTTATCTGTAAACCTTTTCTTGTTAATTTCAATTGAATTTTCTAAAGACGGTCCTGCTCCAAAAACAATTATTTCTTTATCATAAATAAGTTCTTCTAACTTTTTAATTAAAAATGGTTTATTAATCTTAAGTAATTCCTCTAAAATATCTGCTGATAAATTGTCTTTTTTTATTGAAAAGCTAAAATCATTAACTATCCTTTTATAAATAGGTGCCCATTGTTTATAAAACATAGAGTTTCAGTTTTCCTTAATGAGTTTTTAATGTCTTTTTTTCAATTTCAATTTTTTTTTCTTCAAGCTCATTAATTTCTTTTACATAATGATAAATAATCAGCCCACTTAAGGCAATCATAATTCCAGTAAAGGTGTAACCAATGAAACTCATAGTAAAAAATGGATTTACATCAAAACTTTCTGGCCAATTTGCAAAAGCATCATATAAAGCACTAAACACTGTTGAAGAAATAAAACCAAATGCAAATAAAGAAAATGGAGCTGGCCAATACCTTTTTAATAATTTTTTATCTTTAACATAAATATCAGCTACATGTCCAGCTAAAGCAATTAAACAGGCAAGTACAACACCCCAGATTATATTATTTAAAAAGAAAATCCAACGCAAAATTTCTGCTTCAGATCTTAAATTAGCATTATTAATATTATAATATGCCATTATAAATGTAGCAATCAAAATTATAAAAGCAATGATATATGTATAGATCGACATTCTACCTTTTAAAAAACCTGATTTTATTTCTGACCATGCTCTTGTAAGTATTCTTTCCCATCGAAATACTCTTATTAATAAATATAATCCCAATGTTAATAATATGGCACCAAATCCACTAGCAGCCATATCAAGTAAAACAAAAATTGCCCCAACTATAAGAACTAGAGCTATAGGTAAAACAAACTGTTTTTGAACTTTTTCATCCTCGAGGATTTTAATTACTCTATAATAAGTATCTTCAAGTTCTCTACTTTGTTTTACAGAAACTCTATTTATTGCAGTAATTTTTATTCTAGATTGAATAATAGGTAAAATATACTCATCTTCTGCACCATCTGTGACTAAAACTATATTATCTACTTTGGTTTCTTTGATTACTTTTTCTAATTGCTCTGTTAATATCTCATCAGATTTTATTCCAACATTTATGTCTCCGCATATTGTAGCTATCTCAACATCTTTTTTTTCTTTTAAAAAATCGTTATATATAGATATTGCTGAAAAAATCGCATTTAAATCTGAGTCTTCAGGATCTACTTGTCCAAGTTTATTTGCTGCATTTATATTATCCTCTATCCCAATTATTGGGCTTTTAACATTTGCTTTTCTTCCGAAATCATCATCTCGATCAATGTTGAGAATAAGGGTTTTCATGGATTTCAACAACTAAGCATATTAACTATATAATAAGCTTACTGTATATTTTGTTTGTTTTATACAGGCAAAGAAAAGATTGATTTATGGTTAATCAAAACAAATAAAACAGTATATAATAAATCTAATACATTTCAGTTATCTAATCTGATGAACCATAGATTTTTAGAGCGATTTATATTATTAAAACAATTCTAAAAGATAATTAGAATATGATTAAAAATATTTAAAATATAAATTATAGAAACGATTAATAAACACATTAATTATTGCGCCTGCTAAATGAGCAAAAATAAATCCTATACTGACTTACATTTTGTTTTAATGATGTTAATTGCCGTTATAGTTTGGGCCTTTGCTTTTCCGTTTATAAGAATTGGTTTGGATGAACTTTCATTTATAAATCTCACGATTATGAGATTTTTTATTGTATGTTGTATTTTATTAATATTATTGGTAATACTTCCAAAAAAATTTTCAAGGCTTCAAAAAAAAGATATAATTCCAATTTTTATTTTAGGTTTTTTTGGTGTCATTGTATACCATTTAGGACTAAATTATGGAGAACTATATGTTTCGCCAGGTGCTGCTAGTTTAATTATTGCTACAATTCCCATTCAGATTTTGATACTGGCAGTAATATTTCTTAAAGAAAAAATTACTTCTATAAAATTATTAGGAATTATTCTTGCAATGCTTGGTGTTTTGATAATATCCATTTGGGGAACAAAAGATGAAGTATTTGAAATAAAATATATTACCGCTGCAATAGCTATTTTTATCGCAGCTGGAGCTGGTGCTTTTTATACGATTGCTGGTAAAAAATTACTTGCTCGTTATTCAGGTTTTTCATTAACTGTTTATGCTATGCTTCTAGGTAGTATAGGTTTATTACCACTTACAATCAATAGTTCACTTATTAGTCAAGTTACAAATTTATCAATAAAAGGCTGGTTTGCATTAATGTTTCTAGGAATTTTTTCAACAGTAATTGGTTATATTATATGGTACATTGCTTTAGAAAAAAAGGCAGCAAGTGAAATAAGTGTTTATCTATATTTAATACCTGTATTATCAACTATCATTAGTTACTTTTTGCTTAATGAAGAAATAACACTTATGTTTATTTTAGGCGGCATGCTAGTTATATCTGGTTTAGCAATTGTAAACATGAAAACAAAAATAGTATAAAAACAAAAAACTGATTAATAAATTATTATTTTCCAAAGATTATGACAAACATACTTTATATGAATAATATTGATGGGAATTACATTAAAGAATTTGATGCAATTATTACTAAAAATAAAAATAATTACATATGTTTAGATCAAACTGCTTTTTATCCACTGGGTGGAGGACAGCCTTCAGATACTGGTATTATAAAATGGGATGACAAGCAATCAAACGTGAAAGAGGTATTAAAAAAAGGAGAAATAATAGAGCATATAATTGAAGGTGAAATACCACCGGTTGGTAAAAAAGTACATGCAATTATTGATTGGGATAAACGTTTTTCTCACATGAAGATGCATACAGCACAACATATACTTTCAGGTATTATTTTTGATGACTTTGGTGCAAGAACAGTTGGAAATCAGATACATGCTGATTATTCAAGAGTAGATTTTAGTCCAGCAGATTTTACAGATGAGGATTTAGAAAAAATTAAAAATAAGTTTAATGAAATTATTAAACAAAACATTCCCATAAAAATCTATGAAGAGGATAGAGAAATTCTTGAAAAAAGGGTTGATCAACAAAGAGCAAATCTAGATTTGTTACCAAAGTTTATTACAAAACTTCGAATAGTAGAAATTGAAGGTTTTGATATCTGTCCTTGCGCAGGTACACATGTAAAAAATACAGGTGAAATACCAAAAATAGATAAGATAAAAAAAGAAAGTAAAGGAAAGGATACTACAAGAATAATATATTCGCTTGCAAAATAACTCACATTTCAAAATTAATCTCAACTTTATTAATTTCTTTTACACCTTTTAAAGATTTTAGCATACCAGTAATTGTATTTGTTATAAAATCTGCTGGAAACTCTGTTAAAGGTATTTGTTTTCCATTCACTTTAATACTAATTTTTTTCATATTTCTGCTCCTTATAATTTCTTTTTTTATTGTTTCTATTAATTCTTCAAAATCCCCTTTGTAGGTTTGTATAGTATTTTTACGTATTTTTATAGTACCTAATCTTATTTTTGGGGTAAAATTATCATTTGCCCCTTCAGTAATTACTAAATCGTATTTATTTAAATAATTTAGTTGATCTATTATTTTTTGGATTTCTTCTTTATTTTTAATTAAAAAATCTGTTTCATTTTTTGATGATAAAACAACAAGTTCTGAACCAGCTTTTTCATATTTCCAGGTGTCTTTTCCTTTAGTGTCAATATTTATTTTTTTATCAGTAATTTTTATACAAGCAATCTTGAAACCTTCTTTGGTGAGTCTTTTAATAATATCTATGATTAATTTTGTTTTTCCAGAACCTGATTCTCCGTATACTCCAAAAACTGCAGGATACATAAAGATTTGTTATAATATTATTACGTATATGTTTTACTTATTTTAATTTAGGAACCATAAACTCAAAATACGTTTTTTTGTTAACCAATGTTGATTATATTTATGAAAAACAAGCCATATATTGCTCTTTTCATATCAATTGTTTCTGTATCTTTTGCATCTATTTTTATTGTCTCAATTCAAAAAAATGTGCCGTCATTATCTATTGCTTTCTATAGGTTATTTTTTACGACACTGCTTATTATACCTTTAGTTTTTTTAAGGGTTGATACAAGAAAAGAACTTTTTAGTTTACCACGTCCAACATTTTTAATTATGATTATTATTGGTGTTATTCTTGCAGCTCATTTTGCGCTATGGATTACATCACTTAAATTAACCTCAGTTGCAAGTTCTGTGATTCTTGTAACTGCTCATCCACTACTGGTTGGTCCTGTTTCTCATTTTTTATTTAAAGAAAAACTTTCATTTTTAAATGCCTTTGGGATTGCACTTTCTGTATCTGGTGTATTTATTCTTGTTTATGGAAATTACGGATTTGGTTCGGGAGTACTTGATTCCTTAGAAGGAAATATTTTAGCTATACTTGGAGGTATTGCAGCAGGATTTTACATATTAGGTGGAAGGAAAATTCGTAAGACTGTATCTGTTAGCTGTTATGCAATTGTAGTATATGGTGTTGGAACGATTGTTCTTTTTTTTATTTGCCTTTTTTTTAATGCACCTCTATACAATTATAGTCTAGGAGACTATTTAATTATATTATTAATGGCAGTTGTAGCAGGAATTTTTGGTCATACTTTATATAATTGGTCTTTAGAACATGTGCGTGCATCATTAGCATCAGTAGTTTTACTTGGTGAGCCACTTGGTTCTACATTGCTTGCTTTCTTAATTCCTTGGATTAATCAAATTCCTTCAAAATATACAATGCTAGGGGGAGGAATTATCTTAACAGGTATTTATTTGACTGCAAGAAATAATGATAAATTTAATTTTTCGTAATAATTAAAAATAAGTCTTTGTTTCAACATTCTTCATGGCCTTAGAAAATAAATCTTATAAAATTATAACGATAATACTTGCATTGATAGTTATTATAACGGCAATAACTATTATATACACAAGTTTACCAAAAAATGAAAACGAAACAGAAAATACTAATGGAAATCAACAAGAAAATGAAGTTTTACTGCAAATGCTTTATAATGATACATACAAAAACTACACTCTTGACCAATTACAAGAACTAGAATCATTAACAGGTTCAGGTGGTTATATAAATGCAATAAATGTAACTTCAGGATCTTATGAACTAACTGGTGTAAGTATTTCAACTCTTTTAGAAAAGTTTGATATCTTATCTGAAAACTATAGTATAAATGTTAAAGCAGTAGATAATTATTCAAAAACCTTTAATCTAAGTTATATTAATGGTGACATACCAGTTTTCAACGATACAGGAGAACAAATCGGAACGGGTGGTGCAACAATGATACTTAATTATAAAGAAAACGGAGAGTATCTTGATAATTCGGCTGGACCACTAAGATTGGCATTTATTTATGAAAATGGTTATACTTCATCAAAATTGTGGATAAAACAAGTTGTATCAATATTAATAATTGATGATTTTTAATCATTATTTACCACAACCTTTTTTATTTTTTTCATATATAGGATATTGCATTTTATGAAAGAAATAGAAGAGCTTGTTTCTAATTCTGATAAATACAAAAACATTACTATTCAAAAAAAGTTTGATTCTAAAAAAAACACTGTAGTATATGTTACTATTGATGATAAACCACGAGTTTTGAAATGGTTTGTACCAGGATTGAAAATACAAATGAAAACTGAATATAACATACTTAAAAATGGTACATCAAAAATTAATATTCCTGCAATTCATGAAATGGATGAAAAAAACAATGTAATCATAATGAGTTATATAACAGGAAAAAATTTGTGCGATATTTTAAATGACGAAAAAACTGAAATCATTGAAAAAGAAAGATTAATTGTATTACTTGCAGAATGGTTTATTGATTTCCATAAATTTTTCAAAAAAGAAGAAAATTTCCAAATACGTGGTGATTCTAATATTAGGAATTTTATTTTTAATGATCGAATATGGGGAGTTGATTTTGAGGAATCAAGAATAGGTAAACCTGTAGAGGATATTGCTGGTTTATGCGCTTCTATTCTTACTTCAGATCCAATGTTTACAAATGAAAAATTTAGATTATGTAAATTATTTATTGAATCATATTCAAAATTAGCTCCAGGAATAATTGAAAATATAAATGATGAAATAGCTTATTCCTTACTTGAAAAGATACAATATAGACCTAATGACGAGGATATCCTTAGGAAATATAATAAAATAATCAAAGAAAGAGGTTTTGGATAAGTTCAATTTTTTATAGGAAAAATTCTTAAGTGGATAAACGTTATTTGTTTTAGCTGAGGGGATAGAAATGCAAAGTGATGAAACAATTGAGGATTTAGTTGATAGAACTTTAAATAAGGCAATGGTAAAACATGATATTGTAGATGATGATGTTAAAAAAAGAAAACCTAAACCATTTAGATATATTACTGATAAAGAAGAAATAAAAGCAGAACTAGAAAAAGCTGCTGCTTTTTCAGTAATGAAAGTATCTAATGCTCCAAAAGTTTTTGATGACAGTAGAATAACCATTTTAGGACTTGGTGATATCCAGGCAATAGAAAATGTACTTAAAAAACATGAGATTAGCAGGAAATTCAAAGAACCATGATCCTTTTAAGTCATAATTTTTAAATAGAGCCTAAAGTATCAGTGCACCTATGATTTCAGGGAAGGAAAAAATAATTTCAATTTTGGCAATAAGTGTTCTATTGCTTGGAATTTTTTCAGCGCTTTATGTAAATGCAACACAGATAAACAAAGATACTATAACCATAAACGGAAATGAATATACTTTGAACCAAATATTTTCAATGTGTACCAAGCGCTCTATTGAAACAGGTGAGGGTGAAAAAACAGGAATTGCACTTGAGGATTTGATATTAAAAATTGGTGTTTATTGTCCTGCTTGTCATAATTATGTAATTAAAGCTGAAGATAAATACCAACAAACTATAAGTTGGGACATTCTAAAAACTGGTATATTAACTGATTATGGCAGAGTCTTTTTTCCTGACACTGCGCATACTTTCTGGGTTAGAAATGTTATTGAAATAGAGGTGAAATAATATGAATAAAATGAAAATATTTGCAGGAATTTTGTTATTTGGTTCTCTTTGGGGTTTTTCTGAGATTTTTATTGGTTCAGCACTCACCGATATTGGTCTTCCTGCTGGGGCGATTATGACTGGTTTTTTTGCATTAACATTTCTTGTTTTTAGTAGAATGTTTTATAAACAAGCAGGTATGCAACTTGGTATGGGTGTTATTGCTGGGGCTCTTAGGCTTTTTAATCCATTTGCTGGTTGCCATTTATGTTCAGCACTTGCTATTATGGCGGAAGGTGCGATTTTTGAAATTATTTGGTATAAAATTTCTTTTGATTTAACAGAACTAAAAACAATAACTACACGGGTGAGTATGGGTATTTTAACATCATATGTTGTTTATGTTGGAGGATTTATTGTAACCCAAATATTAACACCAATTATTTCTGGTCCAGGTTTTTATATTGAAAATTTAATTTCTTTAATGCCTAATATTTTTTCAAGTGGACTTTTACCAGCACTGATAGGTGGAGTAGTTCTACCTGCAACAATTTTAATTAAAAATGTTGATGTTAACGTAAAAGATCGGCTATATTATCCTACAACTATTGGTATATCTGTTTTATGTTGGTGTATTGTTTTAGGTAGTTGGTTTTTAGTAAGTTCTTAGAGGAAAATAAGTTATGGATAAACCAAATACCGTTAAAATATTGAAATTCCATCCTGAAAAATGCGACGGGAAACTTGCCTGCGAAAGAGCATGTTCACAAGTTCATTTTAAATCAGATGAAGGTGGTGAAAAATCAGCAATACGAATTATTAAAGTTGGTAAATCTTATAAAATGCATGTTTGTGATCAACGTGGTTTGTGTATAGACATATGCCCAGTTGGAGCAATTAAAAGAAAAAAAAACGGTGTAGTATGGCTTGATAAAAATATTTGTATTGGATGTCAAGCCTGTGTTGGTTTTTGTCCAATTGGTGCAATGAGGAAATCTGTCTCAAGAATTCAACCTTTTAAATGCATTTCATGCGGAGCCTGTGTTCGTGCATGCCCATATGGTGCACTTGAGCTTGTTGAAGTAAAAATCGATGATATTAAAGAAGTTGTTTACCATAAACTGGGGAAATAAAATGATAGAGGGACAAATACCAATTGAAGAATACGAAACAGGAAATACAAAACATAAATGGGATTTAAAAAAACTTAGATTTGCTCATAGAGTACTATTTGAATATAATTATAAAAAAGAAGAATTAAAAAAAGGTTATGCAGACAGGACCTTATACATTGATTTAACAAATAAAGAAATCAAAGAAAAAAAAGTAATAGATGAAATGAAAAAAAAGTTTACTGGTGGTCGTGGTTTTGGTCTTAAACTACTTTGGGATTCAATAAAATCAACAACAAGATGGGATAGTGTAGAAAATGATCTAGTTATAACAACTGGTCCTCTTTGTGGTATAACACAATACCCTGGTTCAGGAAAATCACTTTGTTTAACTATTTCACCTGCCACAAATATTATTTGTGATTGCAATGTTGGAGGTTTTGTTGGACCATATCTTAAATTTGCTGGTTTTGACGCACTTGAAATACAAGGCAAGGCAAAAGACGATATTATAATTTTTATCGATGGTGAAAATGGTAAAATAACTATTGAAACAGCACCGCTTGAAGAAACAAATTCACATTTATTAAACGAACAACTAACCCATATGTATGCTTCAGAAGATTCTGATAATTCTCGTCAGAAGGTTACCATTGTATCATCAGGAAAAGGTGCGGAGCACTCTTGGTGGGGTTGTCTTAACTTCTCGTTTTATGATATAAGAAGAAAAGTACCAAGAATAAAACAAGCAGGCCGTGGGGGACTAGGCACTGTTTTAAGAAATAAAAAAGTTAAAGCAATAATTGTAAAAGTTGAAAAGATCCACGGACTTTCAAATAATCCTGCTGATCCAGAAACATTAGCAAAGATTGGAACTAAGCTTCATCGTGAAATTAGAGACCTTGATAGATATCAATGCAACATGCGAGCTGTTGGAACAGGACATCTTGTGGAGATAATGGATGATTATGATTTACTTCCATGTGAAAACTATAGATTTGGTAGTTTTCCAAAAGCACCAAAAATTTATTCACCAAAATTCTATGAGTACTTCACAAAGATTATACCTGATGGATGTTGGCATGGTTGTACATTGGCTTGTTCAAAAACCGTTGATGGTTACACTGTTATGACAGGCCCATATAAAGGACAAAAAGTTACAGTGGACGGACCTGAATATGAAACAATAGCAGCTGGAGCAAATATGAGTATCTGGGATCCATTGTGGATACTTGAGTTTAATTTTTATTGTGATACTTATGGGATAGATACAATCTCCACAGGTACATCTATTGCATTTTATATGGAGATGTATGAATACGGGATATTAAATAAAGACCGATGTGATGGACTAGAGCTTTGTTTTGGTAACACAGAAGCAGTGCTTGAATTCTTACATAGAATTGCTAGAGGAGAAGCAGGTGAATTTATAAATGTGGCATCAAAAGGAATCAGAAGAGCAAAAGATTGGCTTATTAAAAAAGGATGGGGCGATTCACAACTTATAGAAGATTCAGGTATGGAAAGTAAAGGACTTGAATACTCAGAATATGTAACAAAAGAATCACTAGCTATGCAAGGAGGTTATGGATTAACACTTAAAGGACCTCAACATGATGAAGCATGGCTTATATTCATGGATATGGTAAATAATGCTATACCCACATTTGAGGATAAAGCAGAAGCTTTGCACTATTTTCCCATGTGGAGGACATGGTTTGGACTTAACGGACTTTGCAAACTTCCATGGAATGATATAGAACCTGCAAATAATGCACAAACCAATGAGCCGGCAAAGGTGCCTGAACATGTACAAAACTACGTGGAATTATTTAATGCTGTTACAGGAGGAAATATAGATAAAAAAGAGTTAATTCTACAAAGTGAACGTTGTTACAACTGGCAAAGAGCAATGAATGTTTGGATGGGACGAGGCCAAAGAAAAGATGACTGGATACCATATCGCTCAATGGGACCTGTAACAGAAACAGAATACATATCAAGAAAAGATAGATACGATAAACAACTAATAGAAAAACTAGGATTAAAAAAAGAAGATGTAGATAAAATTAGTACAAAAGAAAAAATGAAAATACTATATGAGTATAGAAAAGATCAATACCAAAAACTAGCAGATGCTGTGTATTATAGAAGAGGATGGACGCCAAATGGGATACCAACACCACAAAAAATGAATCAACTAGGTATGGATGATCCAAAGATAATAGAAATGCTACAAGAAAAAATAAATGAAGATGAGCATGCTGGTTTAAATGTGTGGGGAGGAAAATACACAAAAGGTGAAAAACCTCCAACAATCCAATTAAAATATTGGGAAAAATGGTAATACATGGTTAAAAAAATTGAAAAGATAAAAAAAAAGTTAAAAAATTCAACAATAGGCATTGCTGGTTTAGGAGGACTAGGCTCAAATGCAGCAATTTCTCTTACTCGTGCTGGTGTAGGCAAACTAGTACTAGTTGATTTTGATAAAGTGGAAGGAAATAATTTAAGTAGACAATACTATTTTTTAGATCAAATTGGTAAACCAAAGGTTGATGCATTAAAAGAAAATATAAAAAAAATTAATCCAGAAACAAAAGTTGAAACATTTAATTTGAAATTAAGAAAGGGTTCAATGGAAAAACCTTTTAAGGATGTTGATTTAGTTATTGAGGCACTTGATAATGCTGAAACTAAAGCAGCTTTTATAGAAGAAATTCTAACTAAGCTTAATAATAAACCTATTGTTGCCGCATCTGGTGTAGCAGGTTATGGACACTCAGATAGAATTGTTACAAAAAAGTTGGGTAATTTATGCTTGTGTTATGATGAACTTGCAAAATCCTCAGATGATGATGTACTAATGGCACCAAGAGTTATTCTTATGGCAAACTGGGAGGCAAATCTAGCTCTTGAACTTATACTTGGTGAAGATAAATGAGTATTGAGGTAAATGGAAAACACACTGAGTGGGTAAAAAATGAAACAGTTGAACAGCTTCTTAAAAGAATGAAATACACTTTTCCTTTAGTAGTTGTAAAAATAAATGAAAAAGTCATTTTAAAGAAAGATTTTCCAATAACTATAATACCTGATAAATCAAAAATTGCTGTTCTTCATATGATTAGCGGTGGATAAGTTAAAAAAATATTGATTTCTATTTTTCATTGATTTTATTAATAAATGTATATATTGTTATTACTAGTAGTGGAACAAAAATAAAAAAAATATACTCTTCAATAGGAATTCCAAAAAGGTTTCCAATAATTTTTTCATTTGAGAAACTCCAGATTCCTAATCTAACAGATATTTGATCCCAAATAACACCTATAATAAATAATATAAAGAGGGAAATAGCAAGGTTTTTTAATTTAATTCTATCTCTAAGAATAATCAATAGTATTAAAGAAGGAATAACCGCAAAAATAGTTATTAATAAAATATAATAATACATATGAAAGAAAATAAGATAATTCTTATTAAATGTTTTTTATTTGAAATTATATTAAATAGAGATTGAATTAAATATGGTTAATAATGAAAAACCAAATGCAAAAAGTAGATAAGTACAATACATCAAAATCCAAGAAGGCGTGTTTTCAAATATTCTGCTAGTTTTTTTATCACTCAGCATTAAATGAAATACTAAATAGGCAGGAATTGCTAAAAATGAAAGTACCCATAAATAGGAGTTGAGTAGCCCAATCTCAATTAAAATAGGTATATAGGCAAATGGTAGAACTATAAATGGTAAAGTCATAAGAGCTGCTTTTTCTATTCCATATGTGTTAATTAAAGTAATTGTACCAGTTTTTTTATCTGCCTCACAATCTATTATATCTTTAGTTATTGATCCTCCTATTAAAAAAGTCATTACAATAAAACCAATGGTTAAAGGTAATTTTTCTATAGGATTTCCAAAAACACTCCATGATGCTAAAATTCCAAAAAGTCCACGAGGCACAGCAATCCAAATCTGGTTTAAAAACAATTTATCTTTTAATCTTGGTGGAAGAGAGTAAGTAACTGTAAAGATTGCGATTAGAAAAACAATTATTGTAAATGTAAAATTTATAGTAAAAGATAGCAATAAAGCAATTGTATATAAGATAATAGAAAAAATTTTTGCTTCCTTTAAACTTATATCTCCACGAACAATAGGTCTGTATGGTTTGGAGATTTTATCAACTTTAACATCTGTTGCCTGGTTTAATGCATTAGATGCAGCATTTAAAATCGCTATTGAAAAACTAGCAGGTAATATAGTTGTCCAAAACAGGTTAAATAAATCATCAGATATTTTATTTTGAAAGAAACTTGCAATCATAATAAAAGAAGAAACAAAAATTGGAGCAAGTAAAGTAAAAGGACGAATTAAATCAATGTAACCTTTAATGTGTTTCCTTTGTTTTAATATAAACATTTTTTATCTCTCCAGGTTACATTTTCTTTTGTTTCTTTTATATTATAAAGATTGTTTGACAAGTATTACCAAATAATTGAAAAAAAAAGATTATATTTTATTAAAACAGATTATATAGAGGTAGAAATATTCAGAGAAATATAGTTGGGAGAATTTTATGCCGAAATTTAGAGGATTCATAGCAATTGATATACCAATAAATAAAAAACTCTTGGAAATGGTAAACGAAATTAAAAATATAGGGGCGGATATGAAACTGGTTGAACCTGAAAATATACATGTAACATTAAAATTTCTTGGAGATACGGATGAAGAAAAGATAAGTGAAATTGAAAATATAATAAAAAACTCTGTTAAAGATATTAATACTTTTAATATTAAATTAAAAGGATCAGGTGTTTTTCCAAATAAAAACTATATGAAAGTTATTTGGATAGGACTCGAAAATGCAGAACCAATAGGAGAAATAGCAAAAAAAATGGATAAACAACTACAAAATCTAGGATTTGAACCGGAAAAAAGAGGTTTTTCAGCTCATCTAACAATAGCCAGAGTTAAATCATCAAGAAACAAAGAAAAACTTTTACAGATAATACAAAAATATCAAGATGTTGAGTTTGCAACAATTGAAGTTAACTTAGTTAAACTTAAAAAAAGTGATTTAACACCTAAAGGACCAATATACACAACCTTACGGGAAATAAAACTATAAGGTCCAGGTGGTGAAACAAATAATAACTTGGTTGATTATTTTAGGGTCAATTAATCTTTTATTATTTATTTTAGGTATTTTATTTTTTATCCCAAGAGAAAAACTAAAATTAAAAAAATCTGAATGTTTTAAAATTATTAAAAATCAATTACCATATATTTTGATAATAATAGGAGTTGTAATATTTCACTTAATCCAGGTAAATGTTATAGATCCGCATTTAACAGGTTATGATTATACAAATAACATAAGAAATTTTGAAGGAGACATAGTATATTGGTTTTCACAACATTGGACACCCATTCTTGTTTATTTCTTCGTAATAATGTATATTGCGGTTTATCCTTTTACACTATGGTTTTCACCGCTTTATTTCCTTTTAACAAATAATAAAAAAGCAATGAAAAATCTGTCATATGGATTACTAATAATTTACATAATAGCACTACCATTTTATTTATTTTTACCCATTACAAATGTGTATACTTATTATAATATAAAATCAGCATTAGAAAGTACAATTCCTTCTGTTGAAAGTTTCTTTTATACAACAACTACACAAAATAATTGTCTACCATCACTTCATACAGCAATGACAATACTAATTGCTTATTCAATAAGTTTAACTGGATATAAAAAATTAACATATTTTTCATATTTTGTAGCAATTACTATAATAATCTCAGTCATCTATTTATCAATACACTGGATTATGGATATAATAACTGGTGCAATTCTAGCATTAGGAGTGATAATAATATTAAGAAAAATATTGAAGGAGGAAAAATATGAAAAAAATAGAAAAAAAAGTACTTGAAAAAATAACTCCTTCATTTGAATATAAAAAAAATATTAACAAAATAACCCATGAGATAAACAAAAAACTAGAAATAGAGATAAAAAAAAGAAGGATACCAGTAACAATTGAACTAGTTGGATCAATTGCAAAAGATACCTACTTAAAAAATGACTTAGACATAGATTTTTTTATAAAATTCCCCACAAAATACACAAAAGAAGAAATTGGAAAAAATGCACTTTCAATAGGAAAAAAAATATTAATAAACACTGAAGAATCCTATGCAGAACACCCTTATATAAGAGGTTATTACAAAAAATTTAAAGTAGAAATTGTTCCTTGTTATAAAATAGAAAATGCTTCGCAAAAATTGTCTGCAGTTGATAGAACACCTCTTCATACTAAATATATAAAAAGGTATTTACCTGATTCACAAAAACCACAATTGCGTTTGTTTAAACAATTTCTAAAAGGAATAGGTTGCTATGGTGCAGAAGCAGAAATAGAAGGGTTTTCAGGATACTTATCTGAAATTTTGGTTTTAAAATATGGTTCTTTTAAAAAAATTTTAGAAAATGCACAAAAGTGGAAGTTTGGAGAAAAACTAACTTTAAAAAAAGTGGATTTTCCAAGTTTTGAAACACCTTTAACATTTATCGACCCGGTTGATACAAACAGAAATGTTGCATCAGCAGTATCAAAAGAAAAATTTGATTTATTTATAAAAGCATGCAAAGGATACTTAAAAAAACCTAGTATAAACTTCTTTTTTCCAAAAAAAATTAAACCTTGGTCTTTGAAAAAAATTAAAGAAGAAATTGAAAAACAAAAATGTCAGTATGTCTGTATTAAGTTTAAAAAACCCAAAATAATTTCTGAGAATCTTTATCCACAGGTTAGAAAGGCAGTTAAATCTATACAAGATATTTGTAGAAGATATGACTTTACAATTTTAGACTCAACATTTTACATAAATAACGAAATTTATATAATCATAAAAACAAAAATTGAACAACTTCCAAAAACTATGAAACATGAAGGACCTCCAACCAAATTAAAAGAAAATCTTGATGAGTTTATAAAAAAATGGAAAAATGACCCAAGAGTCACCAAAGAGCCTTATGAAAAAAATGGTAGATACTATGTTGAAATAAAAAGGAAATACGCTGATATTAAGGTTTTATTAAAATTTCAAATAAAAAGTCTTAGCTTAGGTAAAAATATAGATC
>WOR8_10003529_pt1 | contig 21007 bp, 17 predicted proteins | sample DeeMarSeWOR38_10_FD_19890 | JGI IMG/M metagenome (IMG submission 19890) | reverse complement strand
GGGACCAACACTGTGTTGGGGGTGGTGGCGACCAATGCCAAGTTCTCCAAGACTGAGCTGACTCGAGTGGCTCAGATGGCCCAGGTTGGTATTGCTCGAGCCGTAGTTCCCGCCCATAGCCTTTACGACGGTGATACCATTTACGCCCTCAGCACAGGATCTCATACAGGGGTCGAAGTTACAGTGGTGGGGGCTCTGGCTGCGCAGCTCATGGGTCAGGCCATCGCCAATGGCATTCTGCACGCAGTTGGGGTGGATGGTTTTCCGTCGCATCGGGATCTTTTCGGTAAGTAAGCGTATGGCGCAAAGCGCATAGCGAGAGTCTGAGTTTGAAGTTCTATGTTAAAGATTACTTGATTTATTAGTTAATTTTATAAGTTAGCAGCTTGAACTTGGAGGACTGAATCTAAATTTATATTCCCCTGGATAATCCAGGCAGCTAATACGCTCTGCGCTTTGCGCCATGCATTAATAATGGGAGTGGTAAATTGAAACATATTGTCAATTTCTTCTTCGAGCTGGGCATGTTGAAGAAAACTCCAAGGAGTGGATATCAGTTTCTTGGCTCTGGAAGGGAGTCTGTGGCTGACCATGCTTTTCGAGTTGCGACAATTGGCTTTACCATGGCGAGGTTGGACAAAGAAGCTGACGACTTTAGCGTTATGAGAATGTGTTTGTTTCATGATCTTCCGGAATCTCGAACAGGGGACCTGAACTATGTAAACAAGCATTACGTTAACATCAATGAGGATCAAGTTGTAAAGGACCTCGCCAAGACACTTCCTTTCGGTGATGAACTCAAGGAACTGCTTGAGGAGTTTAATAAAGGGGAGAGCAGGGAAGCGCAACTAGCTCGGGACGCGGATCAACTGGACCTCATTCTGGAACTGAAGGAACATCAGGATTTGGGCAACCGCTATGCCAAAGACTGGATTCATTTTGCTGTTAAGCGGTTGAAGACGGACCTGGGAAAACAGTTGGTAGCTCAGATCTTGGCAACGGACTCAACTGCCTGGTGGTTCGAGGGGAGGGATGAATGGTGGACTGCTGAATGACGCAAAGCGCATGGCGCATAGCGAAAGAAAGAGAGTCATATGTTATATGTTGGTCCACCGAAGAAACTTCTCTCCCCAACACTAGATTGCCTTTTAGCCATCTATATTTCTTCAATCGATCCGAATAACAGATAGCGAACAACTTAGGTTACACTTAATTTAGCCCGTGCCGGCTTAACCTTATTTCACTTAAACGCTCTGCGCGTTGCGCTAAGCGACTGTGATACTATTCTTCCCTACATCTTTGCTTCGGTAGAGAGAGTTATCTGCCAACTGAAGTAGTTCTTTCTTGTCAGCTGCGTCACCAGGGTAGTTGGCGATTCCAAAACTGGCGGTCAATTTGACCTCCAGTCCATTATCTCGCAGGAAAGTAGCATCGGCTAATGCCTTTCGAATAGTTACGACTTTGTCGAAGGCCGCAGGCTTGTCGTGTGCCGGCAATATGATCACGAACTCGTCGCCACCGTATCGCACCAGTCGATCATCCTCCTCAAGGGTAGAGGATATTACCATGGCTGCCTCTCTCAAAATTTTGCTGCCAAGTAGGTGTCCGTGACTATCTACTACCTCCTTGAAGTCATCCACATCGAGAAACACCAGTGAAACCTCTTGCCCTTGATGCAACAATTGGTCTAGGTGCTGGTGCATGAATCGGGAATTGTAAAAGTCGGTCACGTCGTCGGTAATACTGAGTGATTCGATTTTTCTATAGGTGCGAGCATTATGGATGGCAATGGCCACGTAATCGGCTAGTATAGTAAGCAGCGGCATAAAATTTTCCTGGAATAGCGACCTATCCTCAGGGTTTATTATTTCAATAACTCCGATTACCGATCCCTGCATCTTGAGGGGAAGACATATTATAGAGCGGGTGACAAAGCCAGTGAGCTCATCCACCCGACTGCTAAAACGATGATCTTTCTGCACCTCCCGTACCAATATCGGCTCACCCGTCTGGGCAACGGTCCCGGCTATCCCCTCTCCAAGTTGAATTCTCACATCAGCGAGTGATCCTTTATCCAGGCCCACCACTACCTCGAAATAAAGTTTTTTTGACTTGGAATCCAGCAGGAACAAAGTCCAGTTCTTGGCCTTGATTAGTCTACTTAACCGTTTGAGGATGATGATTAGAATCTGGTCCATGTTGAAAGTTGAGGTGAGGGCCTTGCCAATTTCAGCACAGGTCATAAGATGCTGAATGTAGATGGAATTTTCTTCGAGAATATTGGCGACCGAAGTCACCAGATCGGGTTCATTAATTAAATCATCCATGTGGGATCCAGTAGCGAGATTTGTTCATTTACCTTGCTTACAATTAAAGCAACCTTCATGCCAACAACAAGGATCGAACTGTAATGCCATGAGTTGCCCAATTAAATAAGTCAAACCATGGGGGCGGTCTATGGAGAAATGGGGCTTATAAGATTTCAGATTCTAGATTTGAAGCTCCCTGCAACAACACCTGTCGACGAGACTTGTCGACGAGCTCAAGTCGTGTCGCTACGGGGAATGCGCTCGCCCTGTTGAATCCCGCCTTAGGCGGGTCCGCGTAGCGGAATTCAACAGGGCGAGCTGGAGCATTTTCAAATCTTGGCTTGACACGAGTTGAAACTGCAAGATTTAGCAGACTGCGATTCGAAATTCGATACCTGCAATCTACAATCTGCTATACTCAGGGCTCCATTGAACTGAACTAGGGAGCGTGTTTCCCGTCCGCCTCAGGAGGACTGCAGGGAGCTTCAATCTAAGCAGCACTTGAAGCATACTAAAAACGAGTATTGAATAGAAGGAGGAGTATTGCGTGAGTGGTCAGAATCTAAAGAAAATTATGGACGATATTGAGAAAGATTATCAGACTGAAATCGTGCCGATAACCGTATCTGGACGGACCCTGCAATGTTTGCGGGTAGCGGATTTGGACGAGATTATATTCCGAAGGCTGGAGACAAGTGATGACCACATGTTTGATTTACCTTTTTGGGGTAAAATCTGGGAGGCGAGTATCGTCCTGGCAGCCTACTTGACAGCACAACCAGTCCGGCCGGGGCGAAAGATTTTGGAGATTGGTACCGGCTTGGGGGTGAGTGGTCTTTTTGCGGCCGCTCATGGCCATGAAGTTACTCTCTCTGATCACACAGTGGCGATCCTCAGGTTTATCAGAGCCAATGTTCTGCTTAATAACCTGGACAATGTGCCCATTATCAATGTTGACTGGAGAGAGCCGGCGGGTGAGGAGCGCTATGATTGGATTATCGGCGCAGAGGTGATATACCACCGGTCAACCTATGATGATTTGGTCCGGTTTCTTCTGCAAATGCTGAAACCCCACGGTACCATTTTCCTCGCCAAGAGCACAAGTTTGCCAGCAGATACCTTTTTTGCCAAACTCACCCAGCATTTTAAGTTTAAGCGACTGGACAAAGTGATGCGGAGTGACGACCAGGAATTTGCCATCAGTCTTTATGCCATCAAACGAAAAGAGGATGTCTAGAACAGAGAACAAAATTCAGATTGCAGCGGGCAGTTGGCAGCAGGCAGCGGACAGATATCAGAGGTCGGAGTTCAGAGATCAGAGGACAGCGTTTACATTTCGGATTTCGGATTTCGGATTGCGGATTTCAAAACAAACAAAAGGCAGAGATTCTTTCCTGTGGGAGGGGCTTTCCCCGACCTGAGCCTGTCGAAGGTGAGCCGCGATCTTTCGATTTTAACGGCTTTAACGGCTTCAGCGAATTCAACGAATTTATTGGATTTAACTAATCAACAAGAAACCTGAGGCCTAACCAATGAAAGAACAACCTCTGGAAATAATCTCTAACGGCCTGAAACTCCGGGCTGTCCTACATACTCCTGCGATTGATTCCTGGCCGGTGGTGATATTGTGCCATGGGTTTCTAAGCCACAAAGACAGTTCAAAGTATAGACACTTGGCCAAGGTTTTTGCCCAAGAGTCTATTGCCACTGTGCGGTTTGACTTCAGAGGTTGCGGTGAAAGCGAAGGAGTATTGTCTGAAAGCTCTATTTCCAGACGATGGAGAGATTTGCAGAGAGTGATTGACACGACAGTTGACCTGGAGGATTTTGATGGGCGTCTGGGTTTGTTAGGAAGCAGCTTAGGTGGTTATCTGGCTCTCCTAGAGTCGAGTTGCAATTCTCAAGTTCGCTGTACGGCGGTCTGGTCCACCCCCTCCCATCTCCTTGATCTGGCAAAACGACTACCTGAAGTTTCTCCCGTGGAATTTTCCCAGGAATGCTACGAGGATCTGCTCACAGTGGAACTGCTTCCTCGGTTAAAAGATGTCCGACATGTTCTGATTGTGCATGGGCTGGAGGACCAGCAAGTTCCACCAGAACACGGTTCGAGCTTGCATGAAGTGCTGGATGAGCCAAAAGCTATTCATATGTTAAAAGGAGCTGATCACCGGTTCAGTGCTCAAGAGTCGAGAGCAGAAGCCATTCGCTTAACCATGGGATGGTTCAAGAAGTATCTTTGAGCATAGGGCATAGAGGAGAAACTAGGCACTAAGGACTAGGAACTTATCACCGCGAGACGACACGGGGACGCGGAGAAACGGCGAGACGGAGATTAGAGGTCAGAGGGCATGGGGGAGTAATTTCGGATTTTGGATTATAGAAAAAGCAGAAGACAAAAGGGAGAGTTAGCCTTTTACTGCTTACTGCTTACTGCTTACTGCTCACGGCTTACCGCTTACCATTTACGATTTGACCAATTAACTTCTTGGTTCTGCGCTGAGCATTCTACGTTATTTTCCCGGTAAGCTTGACACGTGCATCTAAAACCAGGCTGAAGAGCGCAGGAATCAGAAAGAGGGTGAAAATAGTAGACAGGGCGAGACCACCCACCACCACGCTACCCAGGCCGCGATAGAGCTCAGAGCCAGCACCACGGAAAAGCACCAGTGGCAGCATGCCGAACACGCTGGTGGTGGTGCTCATGAATATGGGTCTAATGCGGTTTCTCACTGCCTCACGGATCGCCTCACGCCGCTCCATTGCTTCGTGCCGCATGTGGTTCAGGCTCTGGTGGACGATGAGAATGGCGTTGTTCACCACTGTACCAATAAGTATGATGAACCCAAGCATGGTGAGGACATCCAGAGCCTGATATTCGATAAGATTACTCACCAGCCACAAGCCGACAAAACCCCCCGCAGCAGCCAATGGCACGCTGAACATAATAACGAATGGATAGAGAAAACTGGCGAAAAGGGCCGACAAAAGCAGATAGGTAATAATCAGGGCCAAGACGAAGTTCCACTGGAGGGCCCGGCGAGTTACCACCAGATCGTCGGCAGTGCCGGCGAGATTCACACTGTAAATGCCACCAACTTCACCGCTTTTCTTGAGCGGCTCAATCACCTGAGTTTGCAGAACTTGCATGGCAGTTTCCAGGGGCGTTTCACGCGGGGGACGCACCTGAATGGTAATGGCTCGCTGACGTTCGATATGGTTTATCTGAGTAGGTCCAGCCACCCAGTGCACCCCTGCCACAGACCCCAGGGTAACCACCCGGCCATCAGAAGTTCTCAGCAAAAGGTCTTCAAAGTCCTGAGTGCGTTGGGTATAGGAGGAGCGTCCCATCAAAGTGAGATCGATTTCTTTACCCTCATGTTGATAATCGCTTACCTTTCTACCGTCCAGGAGGGTGTCTACCGCTTGGCCAATGTCACGGGCAGTAAGTCCCAAACTCGCAGCTCGCACCCGGTCTGGAATAATCTGGATTTCCGGGTTTCCAAGGTCAAGGCTTGGAATGGGCCGCACCTGAGAGCCGGGTAACAACTGCATGGCCTGGCCGAAAACGCGGCCTCCGAACTGGATGAGCCGCTCAAGGTCCGGTCCGGTAATATCCACATCAATTGTGCGCCCTGAAGTGATGCCACGGCCAAAGAGACTGCTCTGGTAGGATGTGGCGTAAAAGCCAGGGAGCTTTCGGAGTTGCTGAAGGAAAATCGGAACCAGGTCCCTGGCTTTAAGAGGATCCTGGGTGGAGGCGCCGGCGAACATTATTCGCCCAAGCGCCACGTAGAAAAGGTTTCGAATCCGGGGCTCGCGGTATTCGGTACCTTCACCTTCTTTCCAGTAAGGTTCCAGGTCGTTGACAATTTCGAGGCCAATATCGTTGAGTTCTTCCAGGTTGTAGCCAGGAGGTGGGAGTAAAATGCTGAAGACAAAATTCCGATTGCCTTCTGGAAGATACTCCGACGGTGGTGATAACCAGAGGGCCATGGCCACGGAAAATCCGGTGAGCACCGCTACTACGGTAAGGCGAGCGGGTACTGAGCCTGTGAGCCGATAATTAAAATCAGATATTCCTTCGGTAAACCCACGGGCAAAACGATCCAACAATCCTATGAATTTTGTGAACGGTGAAAGTGGGGCCCTGGGCTCATGGGTTTCTTCTCCAGCAGGCTCAGAGGCTGGATTTGCTAACGTACCACTAAGTTGCTGGCCTCTAGTTGCCAGTTTGGCCTTGCGACGCTCGCGGAAAAATCCAAGGATCTTGGCGGCGAATGTTGGAATGACCGTAATGGAGACGATTAGGCTCAAAGCCACCGCGCAGCTAATAGCAATGGCAATATCCTTGAACAGCTGTCCAGCTTCCTCCTGCACATACACCACCGGAATGAAGACCGCCATGGTCGTCAGGGTGCTGGCCAGCACCGCACCCCAAACTTCTGTGGTACCGTTGTAGGCAGCTTCCAGTCGGGACTCTCCCAGTCCTCGGTGGCGGTCAATGTTTTCCAAAACTACAATGGCTGCATCAACCACCATACCTACGGCAAAAGCGAGCCCAGCCAAACTGATGACGTTGATGTTGCGGCCAAAAAAGGTCATCATAAGGAAAGTGCCTACCACGCTAATGGGAATGGCGGTGGCGATGATCAAGGTGCTGTTGATGGAACGTAGGAAGAGGAGAAGAACCAGAACCGCCAGAGTGCCTCCAACGAACAAATTCTGCCGCACAAGGTCAATGGCGCTCTCTATGTACTCTGTCTCGTCATATACCTGGCGCAGCCGCAGGCCCCTCTGCTTGAGTAAACCTGCATTCATTTCGGCAATGGCCTCCCGGACACCCGTCATCACTTGGAGAACATTGGCGCCTGTCTGCCTCTTGCAGTTGACTGCAATGGTGGGGCGGTTTTTATCGTTAACTATGGCTGTGGCTTTGGCATAGCCGAGTCGTACTTGGGCAACATCATGGACGTAGATGGGCGTGCCATTGATGTATTTGATCACCACGGCTGCCACGTCTTTTGGAGACTGGTATTGCCCCACAGTCCGAGCAATGAACTTTCGTTTACCCTCGTCAAAATCTCCGGCGCTTACATTTTCATTTTCCCGACTCAATGCGGCGGCAACTTCAGCTATGGTAACGCGGTGGGCCGCGAGGGCGCTAGGGTCGAAGGTGACCTGCATCTCAGGCTCGATGCCACCGTAGATTTCTGACTCGGCAACCCCCGGAATCCTTTCAAACCGGGGCTTGATGAAATCCTTGATGAACTGATATTCAGTTTCAATGCCAGTGTTGTCACCGCCAAGGCGCTCGAGGACGATCCAGGCGATCGCGTTCTGCTCGCTACCGGAGGAGACCAGTACAGGCTCCTCAGCCTCATCCGGGTATTCTGGTACCTGATTTAGGTTGTTGGAAACTTTGAGGAGGGCGGCGTCAGGATCGGTGCCTACCTGGAACTTCATAGATATGGTGCCGCGACCGTAGAAGCTTTCACTCTTCATCTCAATGAGACCTTCGACGCTCTTTAGTACATCCTCCTGCTCGTCGATGATTTCTCGTTCTATCTCCTGAGGACTCGCTCCTGGCCAGATCGTGTTCACTGTGATCTCAGCCTTGTCCACATTTGGCGTGAGTTGCACCGGAATGCGTAAAAGCGCAATGAGGCCGAACATGACCACAAGGATAACTCCCACGGCCACGGTAACGGGATTTTTAATGGAAGCGTCTACGAGTTTCACTGACTATAAATTTCAGCTTTCAAGTTGCAAGTTTGTGTTTGCTTGTCAATATTATGAACAGTGCCATCTGGAAACAGGGCATTGTCATTCTGAGCAAAGCGAAGAATCTCTGTTTTACTTAAACTATGAGATTCTTCGTCGCCTACGGCTCCTCAGAATGACACCCGAGAATCGGCTTTCCGGATGGCCAGTGATTAGGTGGCATAAACTTGGCGACTTAAACTTATTCTATAATTTTCACCGGCTGACCTGGTCGAAGTCTTTCGTTACCCCTAGTAACTACCTGCATGCCAGCTTTGATTGGGCCCTTAACTTCGATCATGCTGTCCGCAGCATCCCCCAATTCCACCGGCAAGGGTTGGGCTACTCCATCACGCACCACATACAACAGATACTGTTGTCCCACGTTTACCACCGCGTCTTTGGGAACTGCCAACACAGAATTTGGCTCGCCAATGGCAAGGCTGACCCGGCAGAGCATTCCCCCTTTTATGCGGTTGTTGGGATTTTCAACGGCAACGGTGACCGGAAAGGATCGGCTGGCAGAATCCCCGACCGGGATGATGGCTGAAATTATACCTGTGAAGTTTTCTGGATTCAGGGCATCCAGCTGCACCCGGGTGATTCCTCCCAGGACAAGCAGGGGAATATAACGCTCCGGCACATCCACCATAACTTCCACACTGCTGAGGTCGGCCAGAGTAACAATTGGACCGCCCTTGTCCACCCACTGGCCGATTTGCGTATGTTCTTTGACCACAAAGCCAGAGAAGGGAGCACGAATGGTCTTTTTGGCAATGGAATCCTGGATGTGCTCTATCTCAGCTTCTAACCGACGAACACGCGCTTCCAGGGATTGAACCTCGGCCAGATCGTCAGTATATTGCTTGTCAGCGATGGTTTCACTCGCCAGCAAATCAGCGGATCGCTTTAGATCGCTCCGAGCCCGCCTGAGCTGGGCTTCAGTGTCGGCCTTGTTTGCTTTGGCACCTTTAAGATTTATTTGGAGAAGACTGTCCTGCAGCCGGGCAAGAACCGCACCTTTTTTTACAAAGTCACCCTCGCCCGCATTGAACTCCACCACAAGACCTTCTATATCCGAGGCCACCACGCTCGTTAGTGTCGGTTCAACAGTGCCGATGAGCTGCACTTGAGGAGCGATTTCCACCTTGCTAACCTGGGCGACTTTGACTGGGGTCGCTGGGGGGCCTTTCTGAGCTTGGCTTGAGGCGATAAAAAGCACTAGAGAGTGAGAAAACACTGCAATGCAGAAAATAAAAACCCGCAAGGTATTTCTGAACATGAGGTTGATCATTAAGGGCTCCTAAATTAGCTCCAAAGTCGCAATCGTCCAAAAAAGCAGTCTAGCACGCGCTAGGTTTCCTTACAAGGAGCATGGCGTAGAGATCTCTGCGCTGCGATTATGCCTTGATATCGCACAAGTGGAGAGATGGCAGGTTACGATACAGCTGTCTATAATCCATGCCGTAACCCACCACGAAGACATCAGGGATGTCAAAGCCAGTGAAGCTAATGGGAAGTGGGACAAGACGACGAATCGAACGATCGAGCAAAGTACAAACATTTATGCTCGCGGGGTTTCTAGCTTCCAAGTGGCGAATAAGATAACTGAGAGTGAGTCCAGTGTCGATAATATCCTCTACAATCAGTACGTGTTTTCCAGTGATAGACTCATCCAGGTCTTTTAATATTTTAACAGCTTCTGGTGAACCCTCAATTCCTTCGTAGCTGGAGATTGCCATGAAATCCAGAGAGTGGGAGGTGTCAATCTTTCTGACCAAATCAGCGATGAACACAAACGAACCTTTCAGTATGCCCACAAGCACCAATTCTTTGCCGCGGTAGGCAGCAGAAATTTGCTCACCGAGTTCTTTAACTCGGTTCTTGATCTCTTCAGCGCTCAGGTATAGTTCCCCCAATGGCTCTTTATTCATGATTTTTTCCCATTAGTAGTCTAGGCTTCTCCGGGAGAAGCTACCTTTACTCCTTGTCAGATGGTTTCTGTTTTGGAATGTTTTTCTGCGGTTCCGAATCATTACCTTGAGCAGGGATACCGAACTTAGCAAGTAAGGCCTTATAGTCTTTGCCGTAAAGGAGCTTGACGGGGATGTCAGGATAGTTCTCCTCAAAAAGGCGCACTTTGCGATTCTTTTTAGTCACCAAGGACTGTTTCATGGTGGTGAGTTCGATGAAAACACCATAATCAGGAAGATAGAAATCGGGTGTGAAGGATTCTCGGACATAACCTTCCTCATCCCAAACAATGGGGAAGGTCGTGGGTTCATATTCCCAGCGGATCTTGTAAAAATCGAGAATGCGGGCAAACTCCTGCTCACTATCGTTGGCGAAACCGATGGTTTGGCTTTGCTGATAAGCCTGAGCATTATCATAGTCATCCAGTTCGCCGCGGTCGGAGAGTATCTTCTCTATTTCATTAATTGCCCTCTTTATCTCTGGCATTAGGGCGGCCGGGATAGAGGTCTTCGATTCTACCATTGCATCTGTATCAGCGCCCTTCTGGGTCTGCAGTTGAAGAAAAAGACCCTGTTTGGACTCCAACAGACTAACTGTAGCTTCTGTATTGGCTCCTATGGCAAATCTTCTTTCAAAAAGTGAAACTTCGGCAGACACTGGTATCTCCTGATGGTAGATCCCAACCAGAATATTTTACGAATTGGTGTCGCGAGACCGTGGAGAAGGGTGTGCCACCGGGTCATCGCAGGGGATTGGATTCCGTGCTTGAACAGTACGTCGCAGGGTCCGATACCCGAGGACGCCCGGCTTCCTGCTCGTAGAGCCTACAGCTCGGAGAGAAGGACGCTCATGTCCGCGGTCGCAGTCACGCCGGGGCGTGATGAAATATCCTGGCTAGAGAGGTAAACAGTTTTGAGATATTGTGTTTCTAAGCTTCCTGTCTTTAGATAAACTCCCATGCTGTTGTCAAGCAAAATTATAGTTTTCGCTCTCGAGATCGTTGGTTATTTTTCGACTTGTGTACTTGTGGACTCTTTGATCACCCCATCTTGAATGGGCTTACTGCGCGTGTTACAATCAAATCCTTGCGCTCCAAATGGGCGCTCTCTCTTCATCAGCAAAGCACTCCCTTCCCAAGACAACCACAGTTTCGTAAAAGACCATTCATCCCGAGAGGCGGGTTGCTTTGCTATTTTGTATATTCTAGAAGTTAATGAAAATGCTTCAGCTCGCCCTGTTGAATTCCGCTACGCGGACCCGCCGAAGGCGGGATTCAACAGGGCGGGCGCATTCCCTGTAGTCCATCTCAGGCGAACTGCAGGGCAAGCTGGAGCATTTTCAAGGAGTTGTTGCGGAGCCGTAAATGTCCAAAGAAGGAGATCTTATACTGGTGCACGTAGAGGACACCCCAGCTTTTTTTGCTCGCATCGAATGCATAGAGGCAGATGTTAAATCAGACTGGTATCAGGTAACCTTGCTGGTTCTGCAGGTACCTTTGGTTGAGGTTGCCTGGATCCTAAAAGAGGAATATATAAATGGGTCATCCTTTACCATGGGCGGCAAGAAGGTGTTGATGGAACGAGTGCTGGCTCCACCTAAACAGCCTCCACCTGAGCAAGAGCAAAAGCTTGAGACACATACCAAGATAAAGACAAGTACTGACACCGAGACAGGAAAAGTCATATCTCTCTTCGAAAGAAAGTAGTCTTTAGTATGTAATCGTTAAAATAGTTGAAGCCGTTAAAATCGTTGAAGCCGTTCAAGTCGTGAAAATCGTGAACGGTGAAGAGTAAAGGGTGAAGCGCAAACGGAATGGGATGTTATCCGTTAATCGTTACCAGTTATTCTTTGACCTTGCCTTTAACTCCATGCCCTATGCTCTATGCCCTCCCAATCTGAAATCTGCAATCTAAAATCTGCAATGCTCTAATACTAAGCTGTTGTAATTCTGCATGATTTGCGCTATATTCTCGTAGTAGCGAGGTGGCCTGATGCCCGATATCTTTGAGTTCGCCCAAGATGACACCGAAAGACGTATCAACTCACGAGTACAACTGCGCGAGCGTCAGAGTAAGGTGGAGGTCTTTAAAGATGGCGAGCTATATGCGGTATTTGCCAAGAACGACAGGGAATTTCGCAAGGCGATCATGATCCAGTTAGCTCGCCTTGGTGCCGCCAGTTTACGGGAACTCTGCGCTGGCTTTCAGGTTGACCGAGAGACATTAGAGAGGTACCTCATTAGGTCCCAGGAACGCGGGCTACGTGCAGTTATGGATGACAAGCCCGGCCCCAAAGGTCCGTGGAAGGCCGATCAAACCACCCGGCTCGAGGTGATAAAGGAGTACGTCAACGAGCCCGGAATCTCTGACAGCGAAATAGCTCGAAGGGTCTCAGCCCGCAGGCCTATCCAGGTGGACCGTAAGATGGTCAGCCGCATACTGAGACATGCGGGCCTCAAACCAGGGCCCGATTCCGATACCGTCCGCGAAGTAATATCCACCGATCAACTTGCCCTCCGATTCAGAGACAGGTCCTAATCAAGTAACCAATTAGTCAATTAGGAAATTAGAAAATTAGAAAATTAGTTATCAAAGCATCGTAGGTCGGATCGTTCTTGCGCAGTCCCGCTTCAGCGGGATTGATCCGACAGATTACTTCTTAGGGAGAGCATGACTAATTGCCGAATCAACTAATTCTCTAATCCCCTAATTCCCCAATTCTCTAATAAACCTCTGCTGTCAGCTGTGAGCTAATTGGACGACTTCTACGACTTCTACGACTTCTACGACTTCTACGATTTCACCGATTTGAACGACTTGAACGGCTAATAATACGTTTCTACGAACTTCTCCAGGTAGGCATAATGGATGGGCTGCATCTCAGTGAATTCGATGGCCATTCCTTCATGGTCGCTACGCCGCACAATGCCTTTGGCCACAATTGGTAGGTATTGGGAGTCGAGTGGGATTTGAAATTGAAGGTCTAGCTCAGTGTCCACGGGGAGAGGCTTAGAGGTTTCGATAAAACAGCCCAGGGGATTCAGGTCCCTAATCATCCAGTCCTTTTCTTCAAAGACTCTGATGCCGAATTCTAGGCGTGGATAGCGGCGTCTGCTTTCGATATCCAAAGATTCCTCCGCCATGGAAAACTCCCCATGTTAAGGTTCCTTTATTTCCATGCTAAGTGAGGGCTAGGTGGGCCCTCAGCACCTATGCTTTTCGTGATCAAATTCATGCAATCGTTATGCCATAAGTCCCCGATGTATAAGAAATAAATATAATTTTTTAACTATTTCGGTAAGTTTAGAAACCAGGGTCTGCCTAAGATTCGCCCACTCAAAGAGTATTTGCAAGACATTTGTGGATAAAAAATTTTATATAGGAAAAGAAATTTAGGTAACTCTTCGTAAATGTTAAGTGGTGAGTGGTAAACGGTAAGCCGTTGGCTGGTTATGGGTTACCTGGATTTCACAGTCTTTGGACATCAGCTACGTTCAGACTTGCCGTCCCATGTTGCTCCTCCACCCGGCCGGTGAGGAGGTAGGCACGGTTCATGTCGAGGATCTGGCAGAAGCGCTGGTAGGCTTTAGGAAAGAAGGTAGTCTCGAAGATGGCTGTTTCATCTTCAAAAGAGACAAACTCCATTGGATCTCCGTTGCGGGTAAGCACCTCCTTTCCGGTGATGGACCAGGCTGCCAGAGCCACTCTCCGTCCAACGTATCGGTGGAGTTGATTTGCCGGCACTATCCTTCGCCCGCTGGAAGCAATCTTTCGACTATATAGCCTCAGAGGGTGAACCGAGAGGATGCAACCCAAGGTCTCGCGTTCGTGGGATAGTTTAGTCGAACGATCGTAGTCTTGAACCTGCGGCCATTCCACTGAAAAAGTTCCATTGGGCAGCAGGGAAAAAGAATCACCCACGGCTTTATCCCGGCCTTCGCCATAAAATCGCCAGAGCATCTGTGGCCGATTGAGTCCATCGGCTATGCTGTCCAAAGCGCCGGCCTGAACCAAAATTCTGGCAGCAGAGGGTTCAGGGCTAGTCCTCCGACAAAAGTCATCCAGAGATCGAAAGGGACCGTTTCGGCGTCGATCTCTGACAATTATTTTCTGGACACTCTGGGAAAGCCCCTGCAGTTGCATCAACCCCACCCGTAGAGTCCGGTCCTTGCCACGGTAATGAATATCACTGGCGTTGACGTCCGGCCCCAGCACCTGAAGTCCCAAACGTCTGGCCTCGGAAATGTAGGCAAAGGTGGAATAATAGCCACCACCATTGGAAATCACCGCCGCCATGAATTCGGCAGGGTAGTGTGCCTTGAGATAGGCTGACTTGAAACTGACCAAGGCGTAGCTGGCCGAGTGGGGCTTACAAAAGCTGTAGCCCCCGAAAGATTCAATCATTTCCCAGACAGCATCGATCACCAGGCGGCTTACCCCGCGTCGGCGGCAGCCCTTATAAAAACGGTTGCGATAGTCGGCCAACCGCTCTTTGCTCTTTTTGGACAAAACCTTGCGCAGGGTATCCGCCTCGGCTGCATCGAAGCCAGCCAACTTCATGGCGATCTGGGAAACGTCCTCCTGATAGACCATGATACCGTAGGTCTCGGTGAGCACTTCATCCAGCAGCGGATGTATACTCTTGTATGGAGCACCTTTGAGCCGCTGCACGTACTCAAGAATGTATTGATTAGCTGCCGGTCGAATGATGGAAGAATGGATTATAAGATGATCGTAGTCGCCCCGGCCGGTCATCTGCTGTAACTGGCGCATTGCCGGTGATTCTACATAAAAAACGCCCATGGTATCACCCCTGGCAATCAACCTCTGGGTTGCGGGATCATCGAGAGGGTTGAGGTGGGCGTAAGAGATATTGCGGCCAGTGTTAACACGAATGGCCTCTAAGGTGTCGCGGATCACTGCCAAGGAGCGATTGCCCAGGAGATCGATCTTCACCAGACCTGCGGCTTCAGCCTGATCCTTTTCCCATTGTATGATCTGTACCCCTTTCGCGGCTCGCTGTACCGGCACATACCGGCGAACCTGATCGGGAACAATGATGGTGCCGCCACAATGCACCGAGAGGTGGTGGGGTATGCCGTTTAGGCGACTGGCAAGCTGGAGGATCTCGGGCCACGCTGCTGAATTCTTGTGGGCTTGCCGAAAAAAGACAACCTTCTTGTTACCTGTTTGATCTCCGCCGGTGGGATACCGTAAACCTTGGCCACCTCCCGAACCGCCCCCCGGCTGCGGAAACCCACATGGTTGGCTACCATGGCGATCCGCTGATTACCGTAATTGAGCTCCAAGGACTCTAACACCGCATCCCGCTCATCCCAGGGAAAATCCACGTCAATGTCGGGAAAATCTCGCCGATTGGCACTGAGAAAACGGCCAAAGAAGAGTTGATGCCGAATGGGATCCACATGGGTGATGCCGAGCAGATAGCTCACCAGGCTAGCAGCAGCACTACCGCGTCCACAAGTGATTGGTGCCTCGCGAACAATATCCGCTACCACCAGAAAATAGTCGGTGAATCCTTTGTCCTGAATAAGAGTGAGCTCTTCTTCCAGACGTTCGGCCACTGCAGGATTCATCTCTCCGTAGCGCCACTTCACTCCTTCCAAACACCTCTGGCGCAAAATGTAAAAGTGATCCTGTTGCTGATCCCGATAATGAGGAAAAATCTGCCCACTGAATTTCCAGTCCGTATAACAACGACGAGCAAGGTGAATCGCTTCGGCCAGAGCCTCCGGGCAATGAGGAAAGTGGGCCGCCATTCGGGCAGTGGGTTTCAACCACTGTCCAGGTTGAACCACTTCATGGGCGGGTAGATCAGCAAGCGTGGTGTTCAGATCAATGGCACGGAGCAACCGATGCAGAGAGTGGTCATCCGGCTCGGCAAAGTAAACTGCATTGGTTGCAACTCGTGGTAACTGGTGTTCCCGGGCAAATCGCAAGGGTGTTTCTCCAGCCGAACCAGGTCGTATCTCCACATAAAGTTCTGTACGGTCTTGTAGCTGGGCAAGCAGCTTCAGATCAGCGCTCAGCACGACAACACCGGGAAGATCTGCGGCTAAGGCTGCCGTCAAGGAAAACGTCTCTTCCAGGTGGCGGCGGCTTACCAATTCGCTCAGGTGGGGATAAGCTTCCGGAGTCCTGGCCAACAATACTGCCTCGCCGTCCCGAGCTGTCACCTGAACTCCGACAATGGGGGCGATTCCATGCTTCCTGGCGGTTTCAAGAAAATTAGGCAGACCATAGAAACCATTGGTGTCGGTGAGGGCCAGATGGGTCATGCCGTGCCGCCGCGCCGTCACAACCAGTGCTTCCAGCTGACTTGCACCACGCATCAGCGAGTAACAAGAATGAGTGTGTAAGTGAACGAACATTGGTTCAAAGTTCCAGGTTCAAAGTTCAAAGTTTTCAAAGGCAAAGGAAGATTTGTAACTTGTGAATTACCAGTTGGGATTATGGGTTCATTTATATTTAGTGCCTTTCATTTTTGATTTACGCAGATAATTGATCAATCCGCTAATCATTCGACTCGTCTCCAAAGCTGTAACGAGTAGCCGATCAAACATCTCTTCCTTCAAATATCCTTGGTCAAGCGCAACATAGAGTTGACTCCGAAGTTCACCTGAAGAACCTTTCGCTATTGAGAGGAATTGTATGAATTCTTTGGTGCCACCCCTTTCAAAGCCTTCAGCAATGTTTGACATGACCGAAACACTAGCCTTACGGATTTGGTCGCGCAATCCGAAATCTTTAGAGAACGGATTTTCATTTGAAACTGTGTATATCTCACGGGTAAGTTTTCGGGCTTTTTGCCAAGCTTCAATGTCTTCGAATTTTTGAAATGTTGCCATGTTCATCTCCTTTCGTAAGTTTTCAGGTTAGATTTTCAAACTTTGGCTCACAAGTAATGATTTTTAACTTTGAACTTGGAACCTGGAACTTGGAACTCTGCCATAGAAAATGGTTTGGTTGCCGTAACGGTCGCGTATATGATCCACAGCCTGGAGGAGTTTTGTTTCTTTGCCGCCATGGTAATCGTCCCAGGGGAACAGGGCGAGTTGACCAATAGGAGACTGCAGGTAAGCAGCGCTCAAGGCAAGACGCCGGATGCGTAGGCGGCGCTGGACGGCCCGATCAAACAACCGCAAGGCTGCCCCGTAGAGGACACTGTCCAGTTGAAATTCAGAACCGGTAGCAGAAAATTGTTCCCGGGCCTTGGCTTGAACGGAGTCCGCATAGGTTACCGTAAGGGTCAGTTCACCGGGGCAGCGGTTCTGGGAACGCAACCGGCGGCCCAGTCCTTCAACTAATCCATAAAGGTGACCTGATAGTCGAGTTCGGCGATTGTCGTCTTCTGGTAGCTGAATCTCTTCCTGTATTGTGGGGATAGCTCTAGGTGTGACCACCGGCGAGGAATCCTCTCCCAGAGCCATACGACGTAGTCTCTGCCCTGCAGCACCGAATATCTCACCAAGAAACACCGGCTGGACCGCAGCCAACTCTCCCACAGTGCGAAGATTGAGTTCGGCAAGCAGCCTGGTTGTGGTTACCTCACCCACCCCGGGAAGCAGACTTACCCTAAGGGGTGCCAGGAACGAAGCCTCAACTCCAGGAAAGATATCAAACAGTTCTTGAATTTTTATCACCCTGGCCGCCACCCGACTCACCAGCTTGTTACTGGCCAGGCCAACAGCAGTATTCAGTTGAAAGTCTCGAGTCACTAACCGTCGCATCCGATCGGCAGTGTCCAATAATGTTCCCCAAAGACGGCAGGTGCCAGTGATATCAACAAAGAAATGTCCCCAGCCGGCGGGTTCCACCAGGGGGGAGAAATTGCCCAGAGAGGTAATTACTTGTTCCTGGACCTGCCGGTAGAAAGAGAAATCTGGAGGCAAGATGTTCAGACGTCGGCAACGACGTCGAGCCCGAGCCACGACCATGCCCGGCTGGATCCCCTCCTGTCTGGCTTCAGGAGAGACCGCCTGGACCACTGTTCGCCCTTGGCCCGGGGCGATGGCCAACGGCCAATCCCTCAAGTTAGGCTGCCGCTGTCGTTCCAAAGCGATACAGAAATTACGAATATCTAGATGAATGATATTTCGAATCATTTTGCCTCGCATAGCGCAGAGCGCAAAGCGCATAGCGTTAAAAAAACTTACTTTAAAGAGTTTTGGAATTTAGTGATCATCCTGCACAAGTGGTCAAGTCGGTCGAGCAGCAATTCAAGGGTGTTGTCTCCAATCAGATTGCGCCTTCTCAACAAGAACAATATGTTGGCATTTTCAAAGGTAGACCGTCTGGCAATGTTCAGGAATCGTATAAACTCCTTTTTTGAAGTCGAACCGGACCCCTCCGCAATGTTGTTCGACATGCTCATTCCCACACCACGTAATTGGTCGGCAAAACGATACAACCGCTTTCCTTCAAGTTCATCGGCGATGTCAAAGAGTTCATCTGCAATCTCCATTGCCATTCGCCAGATTTCCAGATCCTGAAATCTAAATTTAATCTTGCTCATGTGGCACCCCTTTCTCAATACGCTATGCGCTTTGCGCTCTGCGTCATCTTTTGTAATGCCTCATCAGGCCAATAACCACGCCAATGATCTCCACCTTGTCGGCCGGTACCATGAGGGGCTCCAGTGCCTCATTAGCTGGTCGCAGTTCCACCTGATCGTTCCGCTGGTAAAATTTTTTTATGGTGGCTTCTCCTTCAATTTGAGCCACCACAGTCTGGCCGTTGTCCGCATATTCTTGTTTGCGGATGATGAGCACATCCCTGTCGCGAATGCCCTCGTCCACCATGGAATCTCCCCGGACTTGAAGAGCGAAGTTGTTGCCGCCGGAAAGCAGGCTCTCGGGCACCTCCATCGTCTCAGGTATCTCCACAGCCTCGAGGGGAGCACCGGCAGCCACCCGCCCAAGAAAGGGCACGGCGGCTGAGGTGGTCCGCAGGGGCAAAAGTCGAAAAGCTCTTTTCTGGTTACCCCAAGGACTTTCCAGGTACCCCTTGCGCTCAAGTTGTTTGAGATGTTTGGCCACTGAGTTTAAAGAGCGGAAGCCAAAATGGTTTTGAATTTCCTGATAGGATGGCGGCCGACCGTTCTGGCGTAGGTAGGTTTCCAGGTAGCGATAGATCCGGGTTTGTTGTTTTGTTAATAGCATGCGCACCTCCTGGTCGCATAGCGCCTAGCGTCAATTAGTCGGCTCGTTCAAGCCTTCATCGCTTACCGTTTTCAGTTTGACGATTTGACAAATTGACTAATTAACGAATTGACGAACCGAGGATGACCTCCTATGGAATGGATAACTGAAGTATAGGGTGAAAGTAAGGTGAAAGTCAAGAGCAAAACGCAGAGTACAGGAACCAGCGGGTAGCAGGCAGAAATCAGAGGTCAGAGATCAGACGTCGAAAGTCAGAGGAAAGCTGATCTCTGATCTCCGACTTCTACGTTGAAAAGTTGCACTTAACAAACACGCATGATATGTAGACACTTCCTCAATTTCATGGAACCGGTGATTCATGCCTGGAAACGCCCAAGAGTATGCTTCTACTATCAAGTCTGGAGCCCAACAGCACTCCACTCTTATCCTTTTCAGTCTGTGCATATTCACCTTCTCCAGTGCAAACTTGATGCTCAGTTTTTTTCTCCCCATTTATATGAAAGCCCAGGGGCTCATTGACGCCCAAATTGGAACTGTATTCGGGCTTATGTCCATATCCGCCTTGGTCCTGATGCTACCCTTGGGTGTCCTTTCGGACCTTTTCCCGCCGCGACGACTAGTGCTTTTTGGAGTTTGTATCTTTATTCTTTATTCTTGGCAGATTCTTACGGCCAAATCCTATTGGCAATTCCTCTTGGTTGCTCCTTTGGGGGGAGTAGCAGTTTCTTCTTTTTTCATCGTTCTGTATGCGCTGTTTTTGAAAGTTATAGACAAGAATCAGGTTGGCAAAAAAATCGCCTTCTACCAGTCTGGAATGTATCTCGGTTTGGGGATCGGACCTGCTATTGGAGGTATACTTATCCGTGAAGGGGGCTTTGGGGCGCTGCTTTGGGGAGTGCTCGCCGGGGGATTGATTGTCGTGACCCTTGTTTTGAAGTTGCCTGAAACTGATACCATCCGTTTAGATTTAGGGGGCTACAAGCGTGATCTTCGCCAAGGCCGCATTCTTCTCTTTCTCATTCTTGTCTTTGTGTATCCGACTCATTTTGGAGTAGAGCAGACTACTCTTACTTTGCTCATGAAGGAGAGCCTTGGTTTTTCTTTTACCAACATAGGTCTGGTTTATCTTATGGTTGGAATATGGATGGCTTTTCTCGCTCCCTTTGCCGGGCATCGCTTCGATTCCAGTCAGAGTCTTCGAGCTCTTTTGCTCTGTGGATTGGCTATTTCCGGGAGCTTTCAGATTCTTACCTCTATGGTCACCTCTTTCCCCTTTATGGTCTTAGTGCGGCTTCTTCACACGGTTGGGGATGTCATGATGATCTTGTCGATAGGTGTGATGACCGCTGCTTTTTTTCCAGAGGCCAGGATGGGTGGCAACTCTGCGGTTGTTGTCGCCACTCGCACTTGTGGGATATTCACCGGCAATGTAGGCTCTGGTTTGATTAACGGTGCCCTGGGATATGGTTACAGTCTTGCTATCAGCGGCGGGATATTGCTTGTTTTCGTTCTTCTGGCCGGCGGCGCCATGGCCCGCATGCTCGTGGTCAACAACGAGCTGGACCCTTCTACCTAGTTAGTTAGTCAAGTCATCGATTGGTCAACTCGTTAAATCCGTTAAAAACGTTGAAATCGTTGAAGTCGTTCAAATCGTAAAGATCAAGAAAGTCGTGAACGGTGAAGAGTAAAGGGTGAAGCGCAAACGGGGTTAGATGTTATCCGTTAATCGTGATTAGTTTTTCCTTGATGTTGGCTTTAAGTCCATGCTCCATGCCTATGCTCT
>WOR8_10006990_pt1 | contig 21012 bp, 19 predicted proteins | sample DeeMarSeWOR38_10_FD_19890 | JGI IMG/M metagenome (IMG submission 19890) | reverse complement strand
AGGCCCAAAAAGGCGTTTTTGAAAGAATACTTAAAACCTTGAATGTAAACCGATACGCGGTGGGCGGTGCGGTTGGCATGCAATTCAGGCAGAATAATCTGCAGATGAATATCGTTGCAGCCCTCAACAACCTGAGGGCCCGGTTAACCGGAATTTCCTTTGGGGATCAGGCCCAGTTTTTTCGATTGCAGGCTCTGGATGCCATTGGCGGATTCCCAGCGCTTATGCTGATGGAGGATGTTGAGTTGTCGCTGCGGTTAAAAGACTTCGGCAGTCTTGTTTTTCTGAGCCATGGCATCATGGTTTCAGCAAGACACTGGCAGGGTCGTCAGTTCACCTATAAATTAAGGACGGTTTTGCGTCTTTTCCCGCGCTATCTGATCGGAAGAAGATTTCGCCGAAAGGACAGAATCCATCAAAAGTACTACGATATTTATTATCCTGATAATAAAGGTTTTTAAGAAGTTGATTTATTAATAACGATATTTTTGTGGTTTGAATTAGGTGTAAATGAAGGAATGGATTCGAGTTTTAATTAAAGACTTTAGACAGGATTAACAGGATTGACAGGATTTTTTTGACCATTTTCCAGAAGAAAATGGTCAAACCTCATCGCCTCCGGCGAAGGTATTCATGCTTAAATTTTCGTAGCCGGCAAAACCATTCATCACTCTAATGAAAGGATAGGTAAGATCTTTTTTCCGCCGCAGGCGGATGTAGTTTTCTTAGTTTCTTCCGGAAACTAATAAAAAAATAATCATGTAAATCCTGTCTAAAATTTTTTATATAAATCAGAATCCATTCCTCTTACAAATCACCATATCGCTTCATACTTTTCAGGGGCCAGATTCCACTTCTCCCCGTAAACGTGGATGCGACTGGTTTCACCGGCTTCATCGTAGACCTTGCCGCCGGAATGCACCCAGGCCAATAATCCCGCGCGCAGGTTATACATCGGAACGTCGTTTTGATTCATTTCCCGGGCAAAGAAGCCGCTGCGGTAACTGATCGTGCAATATCCAATTTTGATATAGTCATCATATTTTTCAGGGTCTTCTAAAAAGTCATCGGCGGAAATGGCCCCAGGCAGGTGCGAAACGCTTCGTTCTTCGGGCGGGCGCACATCGATAAATACAACCTTTCCCGTGTTGGCCAGTTCCATGGCCAGCTGCGCATCAATATCCTGAACTTCTGGAAAGCTCTTTTTGTATTCCGCATACATGTTGAAGACTTTTTCACGCTTCTGCGCATCGGTCAGCGCTGACGTCCGCGCTAAATTGCTGGCAAGCCCGATGCCTGCTACTAGAGCGATCGCCGCAAGCCCAATGCAAATGATGGTTTTTGTTCCCGGCATTTTTCTCAATGACAACTAAAATTGCGCCTGTTTGTTGATCTTCGCTCTGAAACTGCTGATGGTTTTACGATAGTCATTACTTCCGAATATGGCGGAGCCTGCCACGAATATGTCCACCCCGGCGGCGGCGATATCGGCAATGGTCTTTTCGTTAACGCCGCCATCGACCTGAATGAGTGTCTTTAAATTTTTGGTCTGGATCACCTGCCGCAGCGCGCTTATTTTATCGAGGCTATTCGGGATGAAGGCCTGACCGCCGAACCCGGGATTTACACTCATGATAAGCACGTAATCTATAGCGTCAATAATCCACTCCAGGGCCTGGATCGGGGTTGTTGGGTTCAACACAACCCCCGCTTTGGCGCCGCACTCCTTGATTAACTGGACCGATCGATTCAAATGCACACTGGCCTCGGTTTGGACCGAAATCCATGCGGCCCCGGCCCTGGCAAAGGCGGGGATGTAATTGTCGGGGTTCTCGATCATCAGATGGACGTCTATGGGCAGAGATGTCACCGATCGTACGGCCTCGACAATTAAAGGCCCGATCGTGATGTTGGGGACAAAATGGCCATCCATGACGTCTACGTGGATCCAGTCGGCCCCGGCCGCTTCCACTGCCTTAATTTCTTCACCCAGTCTGGCAAAGTCAGCCGATAAAATAGACGGTGCGATTAGCTTCATGAAAAGTCTCCGATTTTTTGGTTGATTGAGTTGATTAAGTTGACGGGGATCACCTGGTTGATTAAGTTGATTCAGTTGACTAGGTTGATTGAGTTGTGTAAATCAGCGATTTAACCCGCCAGCCTCTAAGCTTCCCAGCCTCCAAGCTTCCCAGCACTATGAGCCATGAGCTATCAGCTATGAGCTAAACTTACCACGCATCGTAAACGTGGGTTTCAACCAGTTCATCATCTTCAAAAATAAAGACAGCCGCGTCCCGGTCCCTGGGTACCAGGATCCAGATTTGTTCACCGGGTTTGGCGTAGCCGTCAAATAAATCTGCGGTACCATCCTTTTGCGCCAATTCAACCCGAACCCTCCGTTTCAAAAAGCCGGCCGGTATGTCGTGCTGCAGCAGACTGCCGTATAACGGTCGGTGAAATCCGGCCTTGGCTGATTTGCCCGGGGGGCGGTTAATGACAAGATGAACCGGACTCTTTTCGATTACCCGGTAACCTGCGAGCGGTTCCTGGCGAATGACACTGTTGCGCGGCTTTTGTTTGGTAAATTCTGATTGGATCGTGCCGACTGCCAGGTTGCTTTTTTCAACCCTGAATACCGCTTCATCCAGAGAAAGCCCTTCCAGATCCGGCATTTTAAGGCCGGTTCCGCTGGACCCCATGCTTACGAGAAGGTCAACCGAAGCACCGCGGGAGATCATGACCCCGGGGGCGGGAACCTGGGCCATAATATGATCCTTTTCAATTTCTTTTTGGAATACCCGGGACAGATGCCCTTGCGAAATGCCGTTTTCTTCCAGTATCATGCGGGCCTGTTGCTCGGATAGGGCGATTAAGTTGGGCATTAATATACGGCGGGTGCCCTTTGATATCATTATGCGGACGTCACGATCCTTTTTTATTGACGATCCTGCTTCGGGCTCCTGGAAGATAACGTGATTTTTGGGGATTTGATGACTGTATTCAGAACCGCTGACCTTGGTATTCAGCTGCAAATCAGTTAACAGCTCCAGCGCTGACACGACATCCTTGCCGACCAGGTCCGGTACGATGACCGTATCTTCGCTTTTAATGATAAAGGTCAGGGTCAGATAGGCGCTGGCGCCGGCAGCCAGCAAAAAGGCGGCACAAAGCGCTGCTATTTTAACAATTTTAGCAATCATCGGGTTCTTTTCAATCGCACAAAAGAAAATCCGTCCATGTGACTGTGATGCGGAAACGTCTTATACCAACCATCGGGCGCTTGGATAGAGCGCATTTTTTCCGGAAGCGCATTAAATTCTTTATCTATAACAAACTTGTTGTTAATTTTCAAAAACTCATTGACGACTTCTTCAGTTTCCTCAGGTTCCGGGCTGCAGACCGCATAGACCAGAACACCGGAGGATTTGACCAGTTGGGATAAGTTGTTGAGCAGTGCCAATTGTTTCACTTTCAATTTTGCGAAGTGATTTTGGGAGGCACGCCATTTAATATCCGGATTGCGGCGCACCACGCCTAACCCGGAGCAGGGGGCATCTAATAAGATACGATCGAATGAGCCCAGTTGCTGGGATAGATCCGGTTCTTCCAGGTTGCGGCAAACCGTTCGGGCGATGGAAATTCCCAGCCGCGGCATTTCTGCTTCAAGCCGCGAAAGCTTCTGGGCCTGATTGTCGAGAGCGACAACCGACCCCTCGTTTTTCATGAGCTGAGCGATATGGCCGGTTTTGCCGCCAAAACCGGCGCAGGCATCCAGAACGGACTCACCGGGCTGCGGATCTAACAACAGCGATACAAGCTGGGCAGCTTCATCCTGAACCTGGAACCAGCCGGATTGAAAGGCGCGTAGTTTTCCTATTGACGTTACCGGATTGACAAAACTGATCCCGTCCGGGGAATAAGGCGTTGGCTCTACCTGACCTGCCTGAGAGGCAAGAGATTTCATTAGATCATGGGGTGATGTTTTTAAGCGATTGGTTCGGATGGTTATGGGGGGTATGGCATTTAAAGCGTCGCACAGCGCTGCTGTGGCTTCCAAGCCGTAACGCCCGATCCAGCGGCGAACAATCCATTCCGGAAACGACTTGGCCGCTGCGGTTGCCGCGATCGGGTCTTTTTCGACAGACGGAAAACCAAGTTGGGGTATACCACGGACAGCCGTCCGCAGCACCCCGTTGACAAAGCCCGCCACCCAGGGCGCTACAGCCGTTTTCGCAATTGCCACCGCCGTGTTGACGGCCGCTGATTCGGGAATACGATCCAGATAGATTATCTGAAACAGGGCGAGGCGCAGGATGTTCAATACCTTGGGATCGATTTTATCAAAACGGGTGCTGGAAAAATGCTTGATGATAAAATCCAGGCGACCCCGCCATCGCAATACCCCGAAAACAAGGGCTTGAAATAAAGACCGGTCCCGTCTCGAGATAATGGTGCTATCGGCATCAAATTCTTCCAGCAGGTTGTCAAGGGTACGATGTCCCCGGTCAAGTTTGTTTAAGATTTCAAATGCAGCTTTGCGAGCATCGAAGGGCATGATCTGGGTGTTTTGATATGGTTTACGAATTTATCGAATTTTTATAATATCAAAAAGTAAATATGTATAAAAAAACAAATCTCAAATTCCAAATAACAACTAAATTACAGTGACCCAAATCCCAAAATCGGATATTGCAGTTTTGACGGGCGCGTAAATTTTCCCCTCCGTCACTCCGGCCAAAGCCGGGAGTCCCGAATTGTACAAAATCACTGGATTCCGGCTTTCGCCGGAATGACGAGTGAGAAGTTCTGCGTAATGTGGATGAAAGCTATCCCAGGATCTCTCCCGGTTTTATTTCATGTCCATGAAGGAAATCCGAAATTGAAAGGCGTTTTCCGGCAGCACCCTGAATTTCTTTTATCGATAAGGCCCCTTTGGCAGTGGCGATGCGCAATTCATCCGGAAATCCTTCCAGGATGGTGCCGGGAGCTTCCGCAGTTTCGCATTCCACGGGTCGGGATTTAAATATCTTTAACCGTTGATCCCCGAGGAAGGTATAAGCGCCCGGCCATGGCGTGACACCGCGGATAAAGCACTCCAGGAATTCGGCCGGTTTGTTCCAATTGATGAGACCGTCATCCTTGGTGAGCATGGGCGCATAGGTCGCCAGGCTGTGGTCCTGGCGGACAGGCTGGATCGTTTTGTCTGCTAAGCCCTTCAGGGTGTTGATCAAAACGGTTGCACCTTTGAGCGCCAAACGATCATGGAGGTCTCCGGCGGAATCATCCGGATGGATGGGCTCAGGTACGCTCAGCAGCAGGTCACCGGTGTCGAGCTCCTTTTCCATGAGCTGGGTGCACACCCCGGTTTCTTTTTCACCGTTGATCACAGCCCATTGGATTGGAGCGGGACCACGATATTTGGGCAGCAGGGAGGCATGCACATTGATCGTTCCCAAACGGGGCAATGCCAGCACATTCTCAGGCAATATTTTTCCGTAAGCGATTACAATGAGAAAATCCGGTTTTAGCTCCGAGACCAAATCGGAAAATTCCGCGGTTTTGATGGATGCCGGCTGTTCGACGCGGTATCCCAAATCCTGTGCCAGAGCCTTTACCGCCGGCGGCGATACCTTGCGGCCCCTTCCGCGCGGGCGATCCGGTTGGGTGACGACCATGGCGATATCATAGCCGTTGTCATGCAGGGCGCGCAAGCCCGGTACCGCAAACGGCGGCGTCCCCATGAATATGATGCGGAATTTCTTTTTCATTTTGAGCCTGTATTATTGCACAAACGACCAATCAAACCTGCGTAACGTTATCGCGAAAAACCGGAAAAAACAAATCCCAAATCCCAAATTACAAATCATATCGAATGACCGAATATTCAAATCACAAACAAAAGATGTGATGGTGATCATCGGCATTGCGATGTTAATTGATTGGCAAATTTGGCCACGCTTTAACCTGCTCGGTCTTTAATTCGGATGACGCGAATGTATCGATTTATGGCCTTTTAATATAGTACTACAGGAACTAATAGGAGCAGTTTGTTTCGGTCATTTAAATTTCGAATTTGGAATTTATTTGGAACTTGGTGCTTGTGATTTGGAATTTTGCTTTGGTTACAAAGCAGAAGCAATCACCAAACACCAACCACTGAATTGAGATTATTGCTTTAACTTTTTCTTCATCCGCCGCTTGTACATCTGTCTTTTCAGGGAGCTTATGCGTTCTATAAACAGGGTGCCGTTTAAGTGATCGATTTCGTGCTGCAATACAATTGCCAGGATACCTTCGGCATCCAGCCGGATGGGCTTTCCCTCCCTGTCATGGCCTTCGACCGTAAGGAACTCCGATCGCTTCACATCCGCCCTGAAATCAGGAACGCTGAGGCAGCCTTCATTTTCGGAGATCACCTGTCCTTCCTGATTGACTATTTTTGGATTGATCAGGACATGCAATTCCCGGCCGTCTTCGCGGGGAGAAATATCGTAAATCAACACGCTCTTATCCCAGCCGACCTGGATGGCCGCCAGCCCGATGCCGGGTGCTTCATACATGGCATTGGCCATGCCGTCGATCATCTCCTGGACCTGTCCGTCAATATTGTCCAGCGGCGCAGTGGCCTGGTTCAGGGTTTTATCCGGATATGTTAGTATTTTTAAATTGTTCATAATTTTCTAAAGAAAGTTCTTAAGTTCTTAAGTTCATAAGTTGTTGAGCCTGAAATTTCAGACAATTCTGAGTCTCTTTTTTTGCTTATGAACTTATGAGCTCATGAGCTTAAGAGCTTATGCACTCATGAGCTTATGAACTCAACTATCTATGGACGCATGAACTAATAACCTTGTGTAGGCTTCGACTATTTCTTCCACTCGCTCTTAGCCACTATTTGCTCTTTTTGAAATTCTTTGCCCTGGTAGGACATCTGGCGTATATTCACGCTGAGAACCATTGCGGATACAATTCCGGCAATGATCACCGGAATGATCTGGATCGCGTGATTGGCCAGGGTGAAACCGGCCGCTTCTTTGGTCGTGACACCAAACAAAGAAAGCGCGAAGACTCCACCCGCCTCCCAAAGTCCCCACCAGCCGGGTACCGAAGGTAGGGAAATAAAAAAACAGACGATTACCATAACTGTTGTTATTTCAAGATACGTCAAGTTCACACCCGGGCTGCCGAGTGAAAATATATAATACGACAACGCGGCAAGTCCCCATATAAGCACGGAGAGCACTGTGCAGAATAATAATTTTTTCGGATTTCGAATCAGTATGAAACCCGTGGCAATATTTTTCAGGATACCGATAATCCGCTCGCAAATTTTGGTTCTGACTGAAGATTTAAACTCTTCGCTTGTAAAGAACAATAACTCCGGTAACGCAAGGATTGTCTGGTAAATTATTTTACGAAATTTTCCAATGCTGAACAGCGCAATGCCTAATATCAAAAGGGCTCCCAGCTTTAACAATCCATTGAATACCGTCTGCAGCGTTTCTAAATTCAGTTGATAGGATCCAAAGATCACATTCTTGTCAGGGTTGATTTGCAGCATACCCACGGTGAGCATAAACAACAGAAGCAAAATGCAAATATCGAAAACTCGTTCAGCGACAACTGTGGCCAAACCGGTGGTAAAAGGAACTTTTTCCTCTTTTTGCAATATCACCGGGCGGGCGACTTCACCGAGACGTCCCGGCAGCACACAATTGATCATAAAACCGATCATCATGGGATTGTATGCACGCCAGATGCTGATCTTACTGGTGGATTCCAGTATAATGCGCCAGCGCCACGCGCGCAACCAAAAGGACAACAAAACAACCGCGATTGCCGGCAGGACCCAGAGGTAATTAATGGTTGCCAGGTACTTAAAAAGCTCCAACAGGGGAACATTTCTGAAAGCAAAATAAAGGGCTGCTACCGATATAACAATGCCCCCGATGAAGGAAGCGGCCATTTTTTTGGTCATTTTGAAAAAATTTCCCGGGCAGCAGCAATGTCCATTTTAATCTGTTCAATCAGCTCTGAGATGTTGGAAAATTTAATTTCATCCCGTATGCGCTTGATAAAATTTACGCGAATCTTTTCTCCATATATATTAGCATTAAAATCGAGAATATGCACTTCAACTGTGAACTCGTGATCTTCAAAGGTCGGACTGTATCCGATGTTGGCAACGCCGTTATATTGGCGATCTTCGATTTCGACGGTCACGGCATAGATCCCGGTTTTCGGGCAAAGCTCATCGTGCAGATTGATGTTGGCAGTCGGAATGCCCAGAAGCTTACCGCCGCGGTCACGCCCGGTCACCACCCGGCCCCTGATCTGGTAGTTGCGCCCCAGCATTTTTTCCGCTTCCGTCATTTGCCCGTCTATTACCAACTCTCTGATCCGGGTGCTGCTGATCCTGCCCGCAGATCCGAGAGGCGTTTTAATCCAGTTGGCAACGATGACTTCAAAGCCGTAATCGGGGGCATAGGATTTCATCATATCGATAGTGCCCTCACGATTTTTGCCAAAACTGTAGTCTTTGCCGACCACGATGGCCTTCATTCCGATTCTTTTGACCAGGAGATCTGTGATAAACTGATGCGCGGACATGGACGCAAAGGCCTTGTTAAAGGGTACGCAGATGAGGACATCGATGCCCGTTCGCTCGATAAGTTCGGCCTTTTGTTCGTATAGGGTTATCAACGGCGGGTGGCCGTTTTGTTTCAATACCCGAATTGGGTGGGGCTCAAACGTCATGGCAATCGAGGTGCCGTCAATGGCCTCGGCTTTTTCGATGACCTCATGGAACAGGGCCTGATGCCCGATGTGAACCCCGTCGAAATTGCCGATCGTAATGACGGCATTTTTAAACGGTTCACGGATCTTATCAAGATGGTCAAAGATCTTCATATCTCTCGTTCTCTAAATTCCTTCCTTTCAAAGCAAAATCATCCAATCCCTGTTTGATCATGATTTTGTCTCTATTGGAAAAATGGAATATTGGAATGTTGGAATAGTGGTCTTTAAACTGTTTGTCCGACCCCATTATTCCAGTATTCCACTATGCCATTACTCCGTTTGGTCACTGGTGAGGTTACTCAAGCCTGCAATAAAAACAATGTAAGCACCAATGTCAAAGATGAGAAATAGGCCTTGACATCAATAGCGAAAAAGATATATTTAGTCCGAACTTTAAATTAAATCAATCCTTTTAAGTGTGCCGAAGTGGCGGAATTGGTAGACGCGCTAGGTTCAGGGTCTAGTGGGCGTATGCCTGTGCGAGTTCGACTCTCGCCTTCGGCACCACACTTAAAACAGTAATTCATGGTTCTTGGGCTCTCTTTTAGAGAGTTCTTTTTTTGCCCGTGATCAACACGCCGCCAAACACCAATACATTGCAAAACGACCTCGATTTGGTCAAGCTTATCAGGTAAATTCGTCTCATCTGCTCAAATACAGCTGAAGTTTAGATCGTTTTCAGTATTGTGACCCATAATAACCATTATCACATCCTTTTCAATACTATCTGTTCGAGGTTCTGCCGTAAAAGGCGAGCCTATGATTGATATCGGAGTTCAACGCATTAGCTGGGCTTTATCCTTGTTTTGAGGTTATAAAATGAACAGAACAATGGTAATTCAGCAAATATTAGACAAAAAATTAGCCAGCACTTACCTGGAGATAGGAGTTGCCCGTGGAAGCAACTTTTTTGCAATCAGGGCAAACCGAAAAATTGCCGTTGATCCCAATTTCGCATTCTCGAAAAGCAGAAAAATAAAATGGATATTCAAGAACTTTTATAACCTAAAAGCCAAGTATTACCAATTAAGCAGCGATAGTTTCTTTGCAAACGCAAAATTCTCCTATTCCTGGGATTTGGTGTTTATTGATGGGATACACACTTATCAGCAGTCTTTAAAAGACGTTAATAATTCATTAAGCAATCTCAGTGAAACGGGTGTTATCGTTTTGCATGATTGTAATCCTCCGCATGAAGCAGCAGCGTATCCGGCGGATTCCTTGGATCATGCTTTTTCGCTAAATTTGCCCGGCTGGACCGGTGAATGGTGCGGGGATGTATGGAAAGCAATTTGCTATCTGAGAAGTACCCGAAAAGATCTGAAAATATTCGTGTTAGATTGTGATCATGGATTGGGCATTATAACAAAAGGAAAATCTGAAAATCATTTAGAACTATCAGAACAGGATCTGGCTAACATGACTTATGACGATTTGTCCCGGAATAAAAACCAACTTTTAAATCTGAAGGATGCAACCTACTTTTTTGAGTTTTTAGAAGCGATATAAGCAATAGATTGTCACACTGTCATCTTTGGGATTCTTATAAATCTGATGTAAATCTTACTTGTTGCCGCACCCGAAGGCCGATTTGAGCATATTGGCAAAGCTGATATTGCCCATGGTCAGCAGTTTGAACACCCTGTCTTTGCCGGGATCCATCTTTTTAATTACCGCTTCCCGCTTCATTCCCCTGGCTTTTAAGCGCTGAACTTCTCCGACGAAATCTTCCAGAAATTGCAGCTTCTGCTCTAATTTGGATTTTCCATTTTCAGGGCAGGGATTGTGGGCACAAAAAAGGGCATCAAAATCAAGTGTTAGGACCTTTTTCAGGGAATCAATCTGGTCATAGATGTTTTCATCGGCTGCCCCAGGTAAAGATCACCGGCAAATAGCCATCCCCTGGTATTTTCCCAGAAAACCGTATGATCTCTGCTGTGGCCCGGCGTATGAACCGGCACCAGCCTGAAACGGTCCGACTCGACGGCAGAACCCAGCGGCTGAAGCGCCAACGGCTCCGATTTGCCCCAGGCGAGGCGCTGGTAGGGTAGAATTGGGAAACCGGCGGCCATCTTCTGCGCGGTCAAGGGATGACCGCAAGCGTCAATGTGATAACGCCTTTGGAGTGCAGCCGCGTTGCCGCTGTGATCTTCATGATGATGGGTGAGCAGGATCCGGTGGAGCTCTTTGCCGTCAAGCAATTGGATAAGGGTCTTTTGCATGTGGCGTTGGCCGGTATCAATGACGAGCCCATCGAGGATATACAGGTATACCGACATCAAAGGCGGACCGATAGGCCCAAAGCCGAGCTTGATCGCCTCAACTGCATCAAACTGCTTAATCTCAGCGATGTTCATATCAAAAATAAAGGTGCCAGGTGTCAGGAAAGGAGGTTCGGGGTTCAGGGTTCAAAGTTCAGAGGTCAAAAAATAGCATTGCTGAGCATCTCAGACCCGCAACCCTGAACGGTGAACCCTGAACCTTGAGCCAATTTCCAGACACCTGAAACCTGTGGCACCGTTAGGCGTCACGTTTACCTTTTAATGGTTACCCTTTCCATCACAACATCCTCCACCGGACGGTCGCCAGGGCCGGTCTGGGTGGAACCGATTTTTTTGACCACATCCATACCCTCCGTCACTTTGCCGAACACTGAATGGTTGTCGTTGAGATGAGGCGTGGGACCGAGGGTGATGAAAAACTGGCTCCCATTGGTGCCGGGCCCGGCATTGGCCATGGACAAAACGCCTGCGCTGTCATGTCTGAGGGAAGAATCAAACTCATCGCCAAATCGATACCCCGGACCGCCGGTGCCGGTTCCCGAAGGACAGCCGCCCTGGATGACGAAGCCGGCGATGACCCGGTGGAAGATAAGACCGTCATAGAAATTGCCCCCCCTGTCCGTCTCCTGGCGACCTTCGGCCAGATTGATAAAATTCCACACGGTCTCGGGACATTCCCTGGCATACAGCTCGGCCTCGAATGTGCCCTGATTGGTTTCAAAAACCGCGGTTACCCGCTCGATGTCCTCTTTGTAATCGCTTTTCGTAGTCATTGGTGTCTCCTTTCAATTTAGAAATAAGGAATGGATTCGATTTATATTAAAAACTTCTTAGACAGGATTTACAGGATTATTAGGATTTTTTTGTTGGCCATTCTCCAGAAGAGAATGGCCAAAAGCAATCGCCTTCGGCGAGATATTTCGTTCCGAATTAGCAGTATTTGGCAAAAATTGTACCTATCAACAATCTGGATTAAAATAGGCCTTTTTCCGCCGCAGGCGGATGGTGTTTTCTTAGTTTCTTCCGGAAACTAAGAAATAAAAAATATCTTCAATATCCTGTAAATCCTGTCTAAATTATTTTTAAAGATCGAATCCATTCCACTAGTTTCTCAAAATTCCGAATAATCTGTTTCCTTCCAGTTTTTCTATTTTAACCTCTACGATTTTGTTCTGCAGATCATCAGTGCCTTCCACCAGTACCGGCAGGTAGTTGGATGACAGCCCTTTTAGCAGGCCGGTAGCTGTATCTCTTTTGCCTTCAATCAGCACCGGTAATGACACCCCTTCAAAGCGCCGATAGAATGCCATGCGTTTTTGCTGACCCAACTCCCGCATGCGCTCAGCTCTTGCCTTGATTACCCGGGAGTCGAGCTTGTTGGGTAATTTGGCGGCTGGGGTTCCGGGCCTTTCCGAAAACGGGAAGACATGCAGGTAGCCGATCGGAAGTCCGGCGATCAACTCATAGGTATTTTCGAAGGCAGCTTCCGTTTCCCCTGGAAAACCGATCAGTGTATCCACACCGATGGCGGCATCGGGCATCAGTTCATGAATGTGGTCTATGAGAGCCATAAAATCCTGATGGGAATAGGGACGCCCCATTTTTTTTAAGATGCCATCATCTCCGCTTTGCAGCGGGATGTGAAAATGCTTGCAGAATATTTCAGATACCGCCACCTGCTCAATGACTTTTTCGGTCAGCTCGAAAGGTTCAATGGAACTGATACGGACCCTGGCAATTGATCTCCTGTTCTCAATGCGTTTCATCAGATCCGCAAGGCTCGTTGCGGTATCTAAATCACGGCCATAGGCGCCCAGATGAATCCCTGTCAGCACGACCTCCTGAAAGCCGGCCTCGGCAAAGCGGTCGATGCTTTGGAGGACATCATCCGCCGGCATACTGCGGCTGCGGCCTCTCGCGTAGGGCACGATGCAGTAAGTGCAGAACGCATTGCAGCCATCCTGAATTTTTAAAAACGGCCGTGTGCGGGGTGCTGAAGCAGCCAGGGGCATCATTTGGAAATGGCTTCCTGAATCGATGCCACCTTGGGGGAATATCTCAATATCCGAGTCCGGATCACCGTTCGAGCGGATCATCCGACCGATAGCATGTTTCTTGTCCTGACCGACGATATGATCAACCCCCTCGATATCCTTGATTTCCCGGGGCGCAGTCTGAGCATAACATCCGGTTACGATAATGCGTGCCTTCGGGTTGCTGCGAATGGCTCTGCGGATGGCCTGTCTCGACTGCATCGAGGCTTTTTGCGTCACCGTGCAGGTATTGACTATACAAACGTCGACCTTATCGCAATTTGCGGCAGGCGACCATTCAGAATCCAACAATTCCTGTGCAATGGCCTCCGACTCGGCCTGGTTGACCTTGCAGCCCAGTGTTGTGATACAAAACTTCGGCATTTTTGTATTTCTTTAATTTAATTTTGTGGTTCCGGTCATAAATGCGTGATTTTTTCGCTGTACAAGGCCGCACAAGGATTTACGAGGAGGCGTACTACCAGTACGTCGACGAAGTAAATCCGCGGAGAACGCCGTACAGCGGAAAAATAACCATTTAGGACCGTGAACCACTGATCCAGCCACCGCCCAATATCTCATCCCCCCGGTAAAAAACCGCCCCCTGACCGGGCGTTACGGCTGCTTGCGGCTCTTTAAAGCGGATGACGGCCGCATCACCCTTGCCGGGAATGATGGTTGCAGGTACTTCCTGACTGCGGTATCGCACGCGGATGTGCAGTTCCAGCGGTGACCGGGGCGCATCTCCGATCCAGTTTATCTGAGTCACCTTGCATTCGGATGACAGCAGATCATTCCGGGTTCCGACCACCAAACAATTCCGTTCGATGTCCAGCCGAGTTACGTAGTAAGGCTCTGCAGCCGGGCAATTGATCCCGCGGCGCTGTCCGATGGTAAAAAGGTGCAGCCCTTCGTGCCGGCCGATGACCTGTCCGCTCATATCTTCGATCAAACCGGGTTGAGGCTGGAAGCCCTCCTGGGTCATCAAAAATTTCCCGTAGGAGTTATCCTTGATAAAACAAACGTCCTGGCTTTCACCCCTGGTGACCGGATGCAACCCCCGCTGAGCGGCCATTTTTTTAATTTGTGCTTTTCGCATGGTACCCAGGGGAAACAAAGCGTGTGCCAGTTGATTCCCGGTCAACCGGGCCAGAAAATAGGATTGATCCTTATGGCGGTCCAGGCCTTTGAACAAATGATAGGTACCGGTTTGATCTTTTCCAATAACGGCATAGTGCCCGGTTGCTAATTTCTGCGCCCCCTGTTTCCGGGCCAAAGACAGGATGATGCCGAACTTCACGGTGGGGATTGCATCGCATGCAGGGATTCGGGGTTTGGCCGCGCTGATAGGACCGGGTAAAATAGTTGACGATTTTTTCCTGAAATTCACTGCGGATATCTACGATCTCGACCGGAATGTCCAGTTGTTTTCCGATCTCAAGGATCGGGTGTTGATCGGGCACTTTGCGCTTTTGGGTAAAGCATGCATCCGTTTCGAATCCGGTGATAAAATGAATTCCAACCACCTGATGACCCTGTTCCTTGAGTAAACAGGCGGTCATCAGGGAATCGACGCCACCGCTTATGGCAACTGCTGTTTTTGGCTTCATTCAAAAAAAGTCTGGTGGGTTGGTTGCACCTCCATGGCTCTGGGGGGACATGCCGGTACGCACAACTCACATAAGCTGCATTTTTTTTGATCAAACATCACGGTCATATCCGGGCGTTGAACTGCGAGGGCACCGGTGGGGCACACAGCCGTGCAGGCACCGCAATCCGTGCACTTTTTGTTGTTGCGCTTAATTTCCTGTGAGGCGCTTTTGACTTTGACTCCCTGGGATTTGAGATACCTGACGCCCTCAGAGATTCTTTTCTTGGTACCGGTCAGCTCGAGGGCCATTATGCCTTCTTTGCGGGGCAAAATGGCTGCATTGAGAATATTGAACACCAGGCCGTAATCTTTGATCAAACGATACACAATCGGCTTATGCACTTCAGTTTTTGGAAAACGAAGTATGAGTATTTTTGAATACACGCTGGGCCTCCGGGATGATTGATAAATTTCTTACGAACCAACCAACTTAATGGTATTTAGGGATGGTGTCAATATTAAAGGTTCCGGGTTCAACGTTCAGGGTTCAAAGGTTTTAATAAGGAAACAGCGAACCGTAGAACCGCAGAATATTGAATATCGAATTTCGAAGGGTGGTTTCGCTTCGCTCAGTCTTTTATATAATAAGACAGAATACATTCCTTCGATATTCTACATTCAAGATTCGATATTCGATATTCGCTGTTTTCAACCCTTGAACCCGGAACCTTTGAACCTTGCTACCGGAAGCTTATTGATTCCTTAATAATTTTTGCTTATGATGGTATAATCAATTGTATCCGACCGGAAGGGTGATCCAGCGGGCTTCCGCAAACCATAGATTTCATCTGCAACCATAAAGGCTGATGACGAATGAACCGCTTTGCTTACCGCACAACGGGATTGGCCATAAAAACCATCTCCAATCTTTCAAAGGCTAATATTGCGCTTCATGGCCGAGAAAACATTCCAGATGGATCCATTATTTTCGTCATCAATCACTTTACCAGGCTGGAAACATTTTTGATGCCCTACCAGATTTTCACCTTAACCAAGGTGCCCGTCTGGTCTTTAGCCGATTATGAACTGTTTCAGGGTGCTTTCGGTAACTATCTTGAAAAAGTTGGTGCTCTCTCCACCAAAAGTCCCGACCGGGATCAACTCATCGTAAAAACCCTGCTTACCGGTGAGGCCAACTGGATCATCTTCCCGGAGGGCCGGATGGTAAAAAACAGTAAAATTCTTGAGAAAGGCCGGTTTATGATCTCCTGGGCGGGTGGTAAACATCCGCCGCATACCGGCGCCGGCACCCTTGCCATGCGGACGGAATTTTATCGCCAACGCCTGCGTCGACTGTCCGTCGTAAAACCGGATGAAGCCCGCTACCTGATGGATCAATTTCAGCTCGAATCCCTCGAGCCCGTATTGGATCGAAGAACCTATATCGTTCCCGTCAACCTGACCTACTATCCCATCCGGGCCCGGGAGAATATTCTCAGCAAACTGGCCTTGCGCCTGGTGGGCGACTTGCCGGAGCGAATAATTGAAGAGCTCATGACAGAAGGTTCGATGTTGCTGTCCGGTGTTCAGATCGATGTTCGTTTCGGTGACCCCATATTGGTCAACGAATATCTACAGAACAGGGCCATTCAAGAAGACATTGAAACGACCGGAAGAATCCATTTTGACGATCAAATTGCATCCAAATCCCTGATGCGCAAAGAAGCGCTTAAGCTCATGCTGCGCTATATGGCAGCCATCTACAGTATGACGACCGTCAACCTCGATCATCTTTTTTCCTCGCTGCTGCGATTCCTGCGGCGCAAATCCATTGATAAGCTCGATTTGTGCCGTCGGGTGTTTCTGGCCGCCTCGCAGATCCAGGAACATCCCGAATTGTATATCAACAATAGCCTTCAGCAGGATCAGGTTCACCTGCTAACCGATGATAGATACGGCAAGGTGGACAACTTCATAAAGGTTGCTGAAGAAAAGGGCAATTTGCAGCAAAATAACGGTACCTTCATTATCAATAAATCTAAATTCACATCTCCTTACGAGTTTCACCGGGCCCGCATTGACAACCCCATCGACGTGATTGCCAATGCTGTCGAGCCCCTCACTGATTTACAGCGCACCCTGCGTCGCCTGGCGATCTTGCCTGATTTCTGGATCAGAAAAAAAGTCGCTGATTACTTAATTTCCCTTGACGTCAAAGAATACGAAAGCGACTATCACAAATTTTACATCCAGGGAGAATCCAAACCCATTGATGTCGGAATGCCGTTTCTCGTGAAAGGAAAATCTAAAGATATCGGAGTGTTGCTTTCCCACGGCTATATGGCTGCCCCCCGCGAGGTTGAGACATTGGCCCGTTATCTGGGAAGTATCGGATACTGGGTGTATGTGCCGCGGCTAAAGGGGCATGGAACCTCCCCTGATGATCTTGCGACCCGATCCTATCAGGATTGGGTGATGTCCGTTGATCGCGGGTACGCCATTATCAGCAGCCTCTGCAAACGGGTCGTTGTGGGGGGATTTTCCACCGGTGCCGGACTGGCACTGGATCTGGCTGCCCGGGTAAAAACGGCAGCCGGGGTATTTGCCGTGGCTGCGCCCATGACACTGAAAGATTTTTCCTCAAGGTTTGCACCGGCCGTGGATACGTGGAATCGGATAATGGATAAAGCATACGGCGTGGGGCCCAAGATGGAGTTCGTTGAAAACAAGCCGGAAAATCCGCACATTAATTACCTGCGCAATCCCATATCCGGCGTCAGGGAAATCGAGCGGCTGATGGATGATCTTGAACCCAAACTATCAAATTTACAGGTGCCGTCTCTGATTGTCCAGTCCCGCAGAGATCCGGTGGTTGACCCGAAAGGATCCCGCAAGATTTTCGAGCTTCTTGGAACCGATGATAAAGAATACCGTCTTTTTAATTTTGATCGCCACGGGATTCTTCTGGGCAACGGCTCTGCAGGCGTCCACAAAGCCATCGGTGAATTCATCAATCGATTTTAAAACCTCACTTCCCTCGTTTCCGCTTTCTGAAAATGATCAAATCATCCGCATGGTTCCTTCCCGAGGCTAAGTTTGGCCGACTGGTTATGAGGGATTCATGGCTCGATTTTTTGACATAATCGATTATTTTTATTAAAATAAATACATATAGCCCAAAACCAGCGTCAAAACCGGGACAAGCCTTTTAGAAGAGACCACGCCAAGATGTCGAGACCTGATTTGTTAAAATGGATAATTATTTTGGGGATTCCGTTTTGTTTCGCCTGCACGCAGAATCGGTTTCCAAATCTCGTCATCGCGGAAGAGGGCATGGTTGAAACTTGCACGTATCTGGGTACCATCTCTGAAACTTCTGATCCCGGTAAACCTGTAACAAGCTATAAATATTATAAATATTACGATGGAGAATTGAAGGTCCTGGAGCGTGCCGATCATATGGGGGGCACGCATTTGGTCTGGCTCTACAACTATCACATCGGGTCGTCCGGCGCGGTTTACCGCTGTAGCGAATGAATGTGCCTCAATTTGAACCAGTTTCCTGCCAATGGCTGCATTTGAAGACCCGCAGACCTTTAAAGTTGCCGGCGAGGATTCCGGTTGTTAGTCCCGACTGTATCCGTATTTGAATAAACAATCATCATTGTTGATTAATCAAATTCTATCTGGTAATGGTTGAAATGAATAATAGAAAAATGTATAACACAACGTTAGATGCTGATTTAATTAGACAAATCAAGATTCTTGCGGCGCAGCTGGAAAAAAGGCAAAATGACCTTCTGGAGGAGGCCATTCAGGACCTTCTGAAAAAGTACGAAATAAGAGCTGAATCCTAGTCCGACTGCGAGAGCGTATCTGTTTCAAGCTCAAAGATTCCCAGCCCTTGGTTGTCCCGGTATCCTGGTGAGGTTATGAAGTTAAATGAATGCGAATTCCGAAAACAGAGAAAAAACACGCTTTCCACATGAATCCAAGGTAACCCTGGAAAGCAACGAAATCGGTTTCCAACGTGATGCCCGGATGTATAATTTCAGTGATTTTGGTATCTATTTCGAGTCGGACTACCGGTTGCAGCCAGAATCAGAAGTATACGTCGGTATCAGCGATTCGCCCTTTGCTTCCGAACCGGACCAATACGAACGCTATCGAGCCATCATCAAATGGCGCAAAACCCTCAAGCGTTCCTCCTACTATTATGGCTATGGCGTTGAATTGCTTGAAGAGGCATCTGAGCCCTCCAAGTCGCGCAAATATGCCGGAATCAGGGAATATCCCCGCAAAGATGCCGCCATCCCCGTCAAATTTGAATTTGATAACAAAACCTATGAGGGCGTTACCGAAAATGTGAGCAGCGGCGGTGCCTTTGTCAACAGCCTCACCCCCATTACCATCGGCCAAATGGTCAAATTGGAAATCCCCTTGAAAAGAAAAGGAAAAATTGCCCGTCTCACCGGTCAGGTGATCAGAACCAATTTGCGAGGCTTTGGCGTTAAGTTTATAAAATCCAAACAATAGCCTTTCATCGGCGGAAATCCGTCCCATTGATCCTTTCAACATTATCCCTTGACATGTCACGGCGTGGTATTATTCTTTGATTATGCAGCGGATGCTGCTAAGTTGTTAATCGGTTAACTTTTCAAACTAACCTTTAACACTTTCCTCTATCCGGGGTGGTTCATTCCCCATGAACCGCCCCATTTTTTTAGGGAGGTTAACCATGTCAGTGTCTGCAACTTTGGAAATTTTTTCCGATTATGTCTGACCCTGGTGTTATTTCATTACCGGGCGTATTGATAAACTGCAAAAAGAGTATGCCATCAACATCAGGTGGACGGCTTTTCCGCTCCATCCGGAAACACCCACGGAAGGGCGCACCCTCGAGGATCTGTTTGCGGGTCGCCCGATCAATATCAAGCAAATGATGGCCCAACTGGTCCGGACCGCCAGGGAGCTGGACTTGCCGTTCGGCCACCGGGAGAAAACCTTCAATAGCCGTCTGGCGCAGGAGCTGGGCAAGTTTGCGGAGCAAGAGAACAAGGGGGAAGAATTCCATCTGGCTGTCTTCAGAGCCTATTTTGCAGATGGGTTGAACATCGGGTTACCATCCACCCTGGCAGATATCGGCGCTCAAGTCGGCCTGGCTTCAGAACCGGTTCGGGATGTTCTCGAAAAAAGGCTGTTTAAAGAAGACGTCGACAGAGACTGGACACGATCCTATCAGATGGGGGTAACCGCAGTTCCCACCTTTATGATGGACGGAATGGCGCTTACCGGTGCCCAGCCCTATGAAAAACTGGTTAAAATGGTGGAAGGGCATGGAGTAGAGCGGCGATGATAGCTTGATTGGAAGTTCCATATTTATAAACAATTTAAATTTATAGTAATTTATATCAAATACCAAATCTCAAGCACCAAATCACAAATAAATCTCAAATCTCAATAATCAATGACCAAATCATACACCAGAATTTTACCGATTTGCCAAATAAACACGCTTTACTGGTAGTTATTAGTTTCTGCCGCAATGCAATCGGGTCATCATTTTGAATTTTGTCTTTTGGAAATTGGATATTATTTGTCTTTTGTGATTTGTTATTTGGGATTTAATGAGGATCGTCAAGCCGGAATAGAGAATTAAGCATTCTCCCTATATGAATATAATTGCCCTGATAATTTTGCTTGCGCTCCTTGCCGATTTTCTTCTTAACGGTCTGGCCGACTATTTAAACCTGACCCGACTGCGAGACGAACTGCCGGCAGGCTTTGAAGGGGTATATGATCCGGATCGTTACCGGCAATCCCAGGCCTATTTAAGAGCCAATACCCGTTTTGGATGGATTACCGCAGCCTTTGATTTAATCATATTGCTGGCCTTCTGGTTCGGGAAGGGGTTCCCGTTGCTGGATCAATGGGTGCGGTCTTTTAACTATGGACCGGTTGTTTGCGGCCTGATATATATGGCAACATTGATGTTGTTTAAGGCAACCCTGTCATTGCCATTCAGTCTCTATCACACCTTTGTTATCGAAGAGCGATTTGGATTCAACCAAACTACCTGGTCAACCTATATTCTGGATCGGTTGAAGGGCCTGTTGCTCGCCGTTTTGCTGGGGGCACCGCTTTTAGGCGCCGTGCTGGCATTTTTTGAGTATGCCGGCGCCAACGCCTGGTGGCTGTGCTGGGCAGCTGTTACCCTATACATGCTGGGGGTTCAATTTATAGCGCCGACCTGGATCATGCCACTTTTCAATAAGTTCACCCCTCTGGAAACCGGTGAGCTCAAGTCGGC
>WOR8_10003047_pt1 | contig 21017 bp, 32 predicted proteins | sample DeeMarSeWOR38_10_FD_19890 | JGI IMG/M metagenome (IMG submission 19890) | reverse complement strand
GGGTAACTATTCATTCTGCATCTCCTCTAACTGGTTGGATACATGCGCCACTACTTCAAGCGCAAAGCCTATTACTTGGAAAGGATACAATGCTGCATACATCAGCAAAGCGATTGCTATTCCAAGTGGAAAGCCCAACAACCATACCATAAGCGTCTTCATTCTTCCATCTCCTCAAATGCTGGTCGCTTCCTGGCCGGGAGCCAGGGCATCGTCTGCTCATACTCCCAATTCTCTAGCTCTTTCAATCGGCGCTCGATCTCTGCTGCTACCTCGGACGGTACAAACTCCTCGAAGTATGTGCGCTCCTGCTCCCGCCAGTCATCGCCAGTCATAATCACACTACCGTCTTCACGATAGCACGTGGGTGCATAATCGTGTGGTGCTTGGTGCTCCAGCTCGCGCAACACCTGGACACCATAGGTACTTAGTCCTTTTGTCACCTCACTTCCTCTTTCTGGTGCATATGGTCTTTAACAGGCTAGCCTGCTAGTTACTAATAGTATAGCATACATACCTGGACTAACCTATATTTAATTTATAAATTTTATTATACTAACTAGTTATCTAATATATTTATATTTACTTTAATAATAAACATGTATATTAAAACTAGTAGTTTAAGGTACTTGCTAAATGGACACACGGCTCCAGTATATAGGGGCCATGCGCGTAGCAAGTACCATGCCAGTCTGCTAACCTATTACCGCCATGCGTACTAGCTCTTGTATAACTTTTGTATAGATATTTTCCTGGATGGACAATTCCAGGCGTGCATATGCCAGGTCTGATTCCAGGCTCTTGATCTGCTCAACCTGGTTCTTGTTCATCTCCTGCTGGCTGGCTAGCTCGTTACGCACAGTCTTCCATGCCTCGCACATCTCTCGCCATAGCCCTTCGCCTTGTATTCCACACCGTTCTGGTTCCATGTGGTTATTCAGTATCTTGCATTTTGCAATCACGTCATCGTAGTGGTCTGCTTCACTTGTGGTTATGCTCTTGCTCATTGTCTTCCACTGGAATAGAGGATCTGTTGTTAAGTCTTCGCGTGCATGGCAGTTATAACATACGTAGCCATCAAAACCATCGCCCGCTGCGTTCTGACCCATAGTCTCTCCACACTTACTACACCTCATCATTGCCTCCCTTGTCCATCCAAGCCCGTATGTCGGCTAGCTGGCTAACTAGCTCGTCCACTAGCAGTGCTAGGTCATCTGCATAGCGGGCGATTTCAATGTTATTTTCCCCGTCATCTAATTGGATTTCGATTCGCTTATTTCCTTCATCACTTGTCAGCTTCTGAACCACGAGATTTAGCCACTCGCGTGCTAGCGGCTGCTTGATAGTGAGGTACTTGTCCTCGGAACGCCAAATTTCCATGTCAATCCTCCTGTCTCTCTTGCATGTAATTGAGTTCGTGCTCTAAGTCCTCGATCTTTTCCCGCATCCGCCCCAGTTCGGCCCGCAGTTCAGACATTTGCCCTACCATCTGTTGTTCCTGGTCTGATAATTCATTCCGCAGCCGGTCCAGTTCTGCTGCGCACAAGGAAAAAATGTCACTGAAGCCATCTTCATTGGGTACATCATCCACGAACCTACCTAATGCTTTCCAGAGTTTATCTAGTCCAGCGTGATACTGCTCCAGCGTTAAGCCATACAGTTCATAACCAATCAGCCTTTTTTCCGCGTCAGTCATGGCAATACACCCCCTGGCGTCTTGTAAAAAACATGGTCGTCGCCGCTCTTATACTTTGCCAATTCCCCCCGCAGCCGCTCCATCTCATCCAGCAACCAGATAATATCCAGATAAACTCCTTGATCTATCCAGTCACCGTGCTTTACCTTTTTAAGCCTTTTCTCTGCGTCAGAACCCATGTCAATCCTCCTTTATCCATTCAGCTAGCTCACAAGCGGGCACAAAGATCTGTGCGTCAACCCACCAACCTTCGTTGTCGTATGGATCCTTGCCCTCGTGTATACCAGCACGTTGTGTCACTCGCAAGGACGTGCGGTAATACCGGACGATCTCTTGCGCAGCTTGGCGTATTTGCATACGCTTACTTGTCTTAGCCATCGATTTTTCCTTTCACTATTGGCAATACACCGCCAAGGATGTATTGCTCCACCCATCTGCGGTTGCAGTTCATGCACTCCGCATACAAGTGTATCACTCCGCTGCTTCCGACTTCATGTTCGGAGTTGTGGTAGATGTTTTGCATCCCACAATGTGGGCAGTGCTGCCCTTTCTCCTTTACAAACCGGACTTGCTGCGAAAATGTCCAGGTTCCAAATGCTTCACGTGCTAACTCGTTAACTTCCTCAGCTAGGAAATTATGCGCTCGTGTTAGCTCCCATTCTGTTACAGGAACAGGCAAAAATGTCGTTGCTCGTAGATGATCGTCGTCCGGATGCACTGCTGTCAAGCGAATGCCCCCATCAACGTAACGTCTAGTCACTACTGCTTTTGGCATCTTCAACCATCCTTTCAGCAACAGTTCGTCACTCACTTTGTTGTACACGCCTCGTTTCTCCATTTCGTACCTGATTCGGGCGCAATCACACACATGCTCGAAGTCTAATCCTTGCCTACCGGCCAGGTGCATGCAATCTGTCAGTAATTCTGAGATTGCTATGTCCCAGCCGATAGCCTGGACGTGCAAATAGTACTTGTCGGACTTGATCACGTGCACGATGCGGTTTGCTCGCGTCACGTTATTCGGCATTGTTCTTATCTCCTAATAGTTCGAAGTCCACGGCTTCAGAGTAATATCCGTTGGACTCGCCATACCAGCGGATAACCAAAGTATGGTTGTGCCAATAACACTTATCAACCCGGCCAGTAATTCGGTAGAACGTCCACGTCTCATTGCCGTCATTGGTTTCTCCACTATTAATGGATTCTTCTGCGCGTAAAATCGTCATGCCTATTAGTCTTTGTGGATCTCCATTAACGTCATCCACGGTCACGGTTTCGCAGCAATCTTGGTCATGCCACATCTTGTACCGACAGCCATCCTCGGTATTGAAATAGATAACTTTTGAGCCTTTTCCGCACCCTGTAATGTATGTGATTTTCTTGCCTACAAGATGCTCAAACGGCACATTGTAGTTTCCACGCCAATTCTTTTTCATTTAGTTCACCTCCTGTATAGGTTTTGTACAGGTTACAGTGTAACCGGCACCTCGACGTGTTCCAGGATCCGATTTGTTTCTTTGCGTTGCCATCGCTGATCGCTTGGAGTAAGGCCCACACGGTATGCCCGATTTCTTTCCGGTTCTCCATGATTGCCTGGCGAAGCGGGTCATGATACCGTGGCGGAGTATTCTCCGCAATCACGTTCAGGAGCTGTGCATTCTGCACGAGTTTGTCCTGCACGTGTTCCTGCACGATATCTGGCAACCTCCACTCGAATGGCATGTCCTGGGTCGTTTCCGCGATGATCTTCGAAACCTCAGCCCTCTTCACGAGATGATCTACCAACCCGTACACAAATTCGTATACGTCGATGTTCCCAACGTGGCGCTGAGATTGTGCTCTCTCGATTTTCCCGACCATCATTCCGTTTGTACAGATCAGGCGATACACACCGGCTCCACCTGTCAACGCTCCGCCCCCACCGTAATCGTTCCCGATGTTGATCATGGGCTTGATTTCGCTCGGATCTCCCGGTACCTTGAACGCATCCGGTAAGCTAAACGACATCCAGCTTTTACCATGATTGTACGCGCCTTTCTCTGCTGTCAGTGTAACTCCAAGCTCGTCGCTGGCTAGGTCAATCGCACCAATCAAGTCTGCGTTCTGAATCAGTCTGTACCTTGGTGACACAGCACCAACCTGGTACCCTGCATCGTCCTGAATCACATCAAACCGCGTTAGGTCTGGCGTACCGTGATCACCCATGACCATGACAGCCCGCTTGTGAGCCCTGACCATTGCATTTCGCAATGCTTCTCTGTTCTCCAACATTTCGTTACCTCCAGTTTAGTGTCCTTTGTAGTCTACATTCTCGACCGTTTCATCCCAGCACCTATAACAATTTGCCTGTGCACAAGTTACCTCGCCTCTAGATGCTGGACACAACCAACCTTCATTTGCGTCCACGCTGCTAGTAGGGAATCCGCAATCTCCTTTCACTTTTCCTACCATATCCTCGCTTATTCGTATACAAAGATTGTCCGGTTTTTTCCATCCCCTACGCATTGCTTCCCGAACCATGCCGAGTTCTCTGGTCGGTAGCCAAAATTTCATGACGGGTATCTTTTTTGCAATCTGCCCGATTCGGATCAGCATTTCAACGGATTGCACATCTCCGGAATCGAACCAACGAAAATACTCGCTTCGATTTAAAGCCTTCCGCCAGAGTAATTGCACCATTGCATTCTGCCATGCTAACGGGTCGGCCAAGTAATTTGCTAGCCTTTTAGCCAATGCATTTTGCACGTTGTCAAATACGTACCGTCCTTTGCAGGCAAAGCACATATAGCATACTGTCCCAGGAATTTTGCGTAATGCACTTCCACGTTTGCATTTTTTCGATGGTATCGACCATGCAAATCCTGGCATTTTGCTAGGATCAGACAATCCGCCCGTTTTCGTCCATAACTTCGCTATAGTCACCATTTTTCGCTTCCTTCCATCGTGCTTCGTGCAACAGAGCCATTGCAATTTGCAACTCTGCCGAACGTCCCGGTAGTGTCACAACAGCTAACCCCCAAAGTGATCCTTTGGTGCTGATGTTATCCTCTATTTCTTTGAGTAATTCTTGCATTTCTTTTAGTTTTTCCTTCGCTTCCCTCGTTGCAATTTTTAATTCATCTTTACTCATGGTTCTAACCTCCAATTTTTCCGTGCAATTCACGTTCTAGCCTGTCAAATTCTCCTTCGATTCGCTCAATTTCCCGCGCAATGCACTCGACCATGTTGTCTCCGTCGCAGATGTTCCTCAAGATTTCTTGTCGCTCCGCCAAATCCCGAACTTCTGCTAATATTTCCCTACGATTTCTCATTGTTCCTTGCCTCCCTGTTTCTGGCGATATTTCGCCACCTTAGAATATGTTGAATTAAAGTCCAGTCAAGTCCGTATTTTGTGCCATATTGTACCCAATATTTTTCTCGTGCCTGTGCTTCCCAATATGTCCTTTCCATGTCTTATTCCTCCTTGTTGTTCCCGCCTACCACGTGCGGTAGGTTGGATGTGCGCGAAGCGAGTACAAGTGAGAACCCTGTTTCCGACTAGTACGTGTCCGGCAACCGCGTGACGGTTGATTCCGCTTGTTGCGCTGTACGCTCCAAGTTGTGCGAGTGTATATGACTCCGGTTTGCACGTTCGATTCCAAGCCCGCTGACCATTGTTCGGTTGCTTTGTCGGTTGCTAGCTTGGGGACGGTCGATCCGCTCAAGATAGCTTGCTCTAGTGTGCGTGTCATGATCGAATCCTTTCGCTTGCGGTTCTGGCCAGGGACATAGCCAGGCATGTGCCAATCCCGTTTAAGAAACGATAAGAAATTACTAGGAATCTTAACACAACATAAGGAACATGTCAAGCAGGCAATACGCGAAAATATCGTGCACAATGCGAAAGCTGGCATATGCAAGTGGCGCAAGTGATTAACAGCCTGGAGGAAGGATAAGGAACAATAGGGCATTGCACAATAGCTAGTGCGCAAGAAACATGCCAGCATATGGGCAAGGCACAATAGGGCACAATGGGACATATAGGCTAGCAAGCTAGCGGGCTAGCAGACAGGATATCATGCCAGGTATCAGACAAGTATACTAGCAATCTAGCATACTGGAGACTAGCTAGCTAGATAGTTATATGTACTAGGGAATGTATATATTAGAAGTTAATAGTATATCAGGCTAGTAGTATGTCAAGCTAGCTAGTATATAACCTATCTAGCTATTAGACTACTAGTCCATAAAAAAGCTAGCTACTAAACACTAGCCCACTAGCCTATAAGGGATCAAGTATACATATGCATATGCACACTAGCAGGCTAGCAGTTGCGAAACTAGTTGACTGGCAGGCAAGCAATCTAGCAGGCTAGTGCACATGCTTGGAATGAAGTATTGCAGGCTAGTAGGCTAGCAGATAAGCAGCTAGCCGGTTGCGAAACTTTGAAGATGACCCGCAGCAGGCCCGCTAGCACGCGAACCACCTAGCCAAGCAATCGCTGGAACAACTCCGCCCGCCAAAAAACGGCCCAGCTAGCCAGCTAGCAACCAAGTATACTCCCGTATTGAACCTCGAAACGACTATTTGCTAGCTGCTCGCAACAAGTCCACTTGCCAAAAGTACTGTTTAGTGTGCGTTTTTGCGAGTAAATTACCTATAGGCATTTGCGGATTTTCATGGTATAATAGAATAGGGGAATGTCCGAATGTTCGAATTTTCCCCGAGAAGCAATGTCCGGACGGTGGTGCACGGAAAGGACCTGAGACAGGGGTTAACGTGATCGATCAGGGGTCGTGCCCGGCGCGGGCGGGTTAGTAGCCAGCCGCGAAATGACCGCTTCACTAGCGGGATCGAGTGCTGCGTCGTCATGATACAGTTACTTCCGGCGTAGTTGAGGGTATAGCAGAGTCCCTCCCACCATATGCGGAATACGTTTAGTTGTTAATTTTATTCAGGGGAGAAGCGCGAATATGCCAGCATCGGCTCGCTTTCAGTGGACAGCGCCTACCGAAGGCTCGCCCGTCAACTACTACCATGTGGAGGTCACGAATAGCCCATTTCCGGGTTATTGGGTGCATAGTTCGACTGTCAATGTCACAGATGTGACGCAAACCGTATTTTCAACCATGGTAGAAGCAGTTGTGGACGGCCCCAATTGGGTGCGCGTTATCGCTTATGACAACTGGAATCGGGAAGGACCACCCTCCGAGCGATCTGAGGAGTGGAATGCGGCCCCTTTACCGGGTCAGCCGGGAACTCCGGTGAATATCGGGGACATATAACAATCCTCGACCGGCTGCATGATCTCGTTAATTGGATACTTTCACTACTAAAAGATCTATTTAACTGCTAAAAGGACATGAAATGGGTAAGATACCCAAAGCAAAGCAGGCTCGGAAGCCTAAAAGGAGGGTTTCCGATGCCTATAAAATCAATCCACGCACTGCTGAGATGCCGCGCAGCGCGAAACGTATCCCAACTGACTATAAAAAGGCACGAGGTATGCTGGGAAGTCGCATTTTGGTGCGAGAATCGAAAAAAGGCAAGCATCGTGGCCCCGGTAAGACATTAAGAAGGGACATTTTTCGGCATACCTAGAAAATTTCGCAAAAGCTAGCGGCTAGTAGGCAGGGTGGTAGGGGAGCTAGCTAATGGCAAGTGCACAACGGGTGATTGTCCGTTACAATAAGCACATACCAGAGGCTGAAGCAGTACGTGGAGACTTCCGAAGTGTTGATGGGTGGGCAATCGACTACAATTCTAGCGGGCAAGTCACAGTGAGCAAAGGCAAGAACGGCAAACTCGTCTTTCCACCAGACAAAGTGCTCTGCATCTACCCAATATGGCCACCGATAGGGCTTTGACATGGAACAATTTCTCCTGGGAATTCTGATCATCGATTTGTTTTGGTGGTTGCGAAAATAATGAGTAGATCGTATCGACATACGCCTATCCGAGGTGTTGCCGGGAATAGTGACAAGTACGGTAAGCGACTTGCTAATCGTCGATTGCGAGTATTGAATCGGATCCGTATCCGAGAAGCAAAAGAACCATTATTGCTGCGCGAAGTTAGTAATCCTTGGGATTGGGCTAAAGACGGTAAGTTCTATTGGGATAGCAAAGATTGGTTCGTAGACGATCCGGAGCATCGAAGGAAGTGCTTGGCGAAATGAAGTATAGAGTATGTAATTGTGCACTTCCCGCAATGGCAGGCCCGCAAGTATGTGAGAACTGTAATGGAGGAGATACAGTTATGTGGAAAACTAATACTACTGGGAAACCACACTATGAGCAGATGGAACTATTTCCAAATATCAAGATCAATTTCATTCACACGCCCACCGAAGAGGAAATTGAGAATAGTATTCGCCAGGTAGTTGCAGAAAAATTCCATGAGATGGAAGGTCACTTGTATCAAGAGGTGATTGTTGCAGCCATTACTGCGGGAATCATGGAGATGAGAAAGTACGATGGGACGTAAACGACTCCCGGCGCACAAAAAGAAGAGGATGCCAAAAGGAACGCGGAGTGGTAAGCAACTCTCCGACATGGAGAAAGAGATGGTCCTCCAGGCGTACGCGATCTGCGGGAATCAAAGAGAAGTTGCGCGGCAATTTAAGATCTCGCCCAAAACCGTGTACAACGTCCTGCACCAGGCGAAAACGGATACCAAGCTCCAGAAAGCACGCTCCAATGCCGTGCAAGAGCTAGCGGGCAAGGTGCACGGAAAGAGCCTGGAACTGCTGGAATCTATCACGCCCGTAGACTTCGAGTCTGGATTCCTTGAAATCCATGATAATAATGGTAACGTTATACGGCGACAGTATTACGGTCCCTCGCTGATGCAGAAAACGACCAGCTTCGCCATCCTGGTGGACAAGGAGAAGGTGCTGCTGGAGATGCAGAATATGCTGGAGCAGGATAATGTCGATGCGCAGGGCATGCCTCTCCCAGGAGATGTGAATGCCGCATTACAGCGCATCGGCCAGCAAATCAAGCGACTGCGCATCCTAGATGTCCAATTTGACAATAAACACGAAGATGTTGCTGCTAAGGTGCAAGAGGTAGCGCAAGCTGCGGCTCTCCAAGAGGAGGCGGAGGACGCTGAGTACGATGAACTTAACCCCTTCGACAATCCATCTTGAGGACTTACAGAAACTAATCCGGGAACTCGAAGTTCTCGAAGAAACTTACAAGACCAATAAGATTGTCTTTTTCAGGCCGCTAAAGAAGGGAGATCAAAAGTTATTCTTCAAGGACAGCACGGCTACAGTTCGCCTTGTACTTGGCTCTAACCGTTCTGGTAAATCCGTAACTGGCGTGCTTGAAGCTGCCGCCCATAGTCTCGGTTACCGACCATGGCTGGATAAAGATGATCCGAACTACCTTGTACGGCTGCCCAATGGAGAACCTATCCCGGTGCCGAACATCGGCAGGATAGCGGCCCAAAATTATCAACAGGCTATCAACCAGACGATCTGGCCCAAAATCGAGGAATGGTGGCCTCTCCACTTAATCAAGAAAATTAAGCGGGATCAACGCGGAATTCCAGTAGAGGTCGAGTGGAAGAACGGATCCAAAGTCTACCTGATGTCATACGACCAGGAGAAAATGGTATTCGAAGGAACATCTGGGCATTGGGCCTGGTGCGACGAGCCACCACCGTACTATGTGTACATAGGATTGAAGCGTGGCCTCGTAGACTTCGGCGGACATATGTGGATTACCTGCACACCGCTGACGCAGCCCTGGATGAACGACATTATTGTCGAGCGAGCTAATGTTCGTGACTCTACTGTCAAACTCTACAAGTACTCGATATGGGATAATTGCGTAGAGAATGGCGGATACCTGACACGGGAGTCCATCGAGGAGTTCCTACAGGACGTACGAGAAGACGAGATGGAAGCACGGTTGCACGCGGAATTTCTGCACTTGGCAGGCCGCGTGTACAAGGGTTGGAAGCCGAAACCACCATGGTGGGTAAATCCCGAGGACTGCAAACTCCGGGATACTTGGCCCCGTGTCTGTGTAATCGATCCGCATCCTCGCAAGCCAGTAGCAGTCGCATGGTTGGCCTGCACACCGGATAACCAATGGATCTTATACAGAACATTGTGGGATCGTAGTTTGAAGACGATAAAGGAAGTCGCGGATCGAATCAAGGAACTTGAGCGGGAGGGCGGTGACGCCCCGCTCATTGCGCATCGGATCATAGACTCCAGTTCGGTATCGCCCGAGAGAACCTCCGGGTTAAATATACACAAGAAGTTCTGGATGGAGGGAATTCGCTGCGATCTGGCCAATAAGAAAAATACCGAGGCCGGGTATGACGCGCTGCACGAAGCAATCCTACTAAAGAATGAATGGGATGAACCACGGTTGATCGTGTGGGACATCTGCGCACCAGTCAAGCAGAATTTCATGAATTTCTGTTACGATGAATGGGCGACAGATAGGATGCGTGAGTTAAAAGGCGAGAAGCAAGACTACCGCAAGACACACGACGACTTCATTGATTGCATCCGATATATATTCCAGTCTGGTCTGACGTACATGATGCTTAAATCAACAGCACGTCGCCAGGCCGCACGAGATGACGATTTCAACATCGGCCAGGGATTGCCCCTGAACTGGCCGGGCACACGCACCGGATATGACCGGAGAGGATTTAATGGCTGACACACTTAAGAAACAGATGAACGCCCGGCTGCATCTGACAAAGAATGGCCTGACGTTACTTGACCAGCGGTATGACTCCGAGAGCAGCGATTACTCTGAACTATCCCAGCATCGCGCCGTCCTGGCAACGAATATGTCCAGCCCCGAGGAAATCGACCTCGAAGGCGTGGATACTGGCACGATGCTCATGCTGTTGACGGACCAGACGATCAAGGTGAGCGTAGATTCACAGACGTACCAGTGGTCAGTTACGCAGTATGTAGCTATGACTGGATCGTTCACTCACGTCTATGTCCAGAACGAGAGTACTACAAATACCGCAACTATTGAAGTCCTGGTGGTCGATGATGCCTAGTCTGAACGTACCAGTAGAGTTTAGAGAGGAACGCGGACGACGCCTGCATAACTTGATCCTGCGCGACGTAAGTAACAGAGCGATGCGAGTTCACAGGCTAGCTACTGTGCGGGCACTGTATACGGGCGAAGTTCAAGCAATGGTTGGCCCATGGGAAGGCGCGAGCGATATTCATCTCCCGGTTGTGGCGGAGAAAATCGACAGCGTAATCCCAAAGATCGTGAATGCATTTTGGGCAACGGATCCATTGGTGCATGTCTGGTATCCGCCCGACAGCAACCGACGTGAAGAAGCTAAGGATGAGGAGTCCTTCCTAAACTGGTCCCTGCGTAAAGATATCCCGAACTTCTTCTGTGCATTCGAGGGCTGGGTGCGCGATATGCTGGTAGATGGTGTATCAATACTCAAGCCGGTATGGGAACGGAGTTGGCGGAAAGCGGTTCAAGTACGTCCAGTAAAAACGATGTATGGGCCGGGGGACGTTACTCCATTTGACATCGAAGTAGATGCTGCGCGGCTGAAGACTGCTGATGAGATCCTAGCCGAGATATTCGGATTCGGCTCTCTCGGACATACGATTCTAAGCCAAGAACTAGTAGAAGGTGGCGACGAACTAGTTGGCCAGCGGTGGACCGTAGAGTTTATCGAGGATCGACGCAGGCTAGACGGATATGTAGAGTTCCGCGAGAGTGAATTTGTAGATGAGATCGATGCGTATATCTTCCGGCATATACTGGAACGAGATAGCGTTGTTGTGCATCCAGTGGCATTTGAAGACCTGATCGTGCCATATCGCACGCGCTGTCTCCAGAAGGCTAGCCGGGTCACGCATCAGTACTGGATTACGCGGGATGAGGCGCTACGACGCATGGATTCCGGCGAATGGTATAATGATCCTGAAGACCGTGCATGGATCGAGGGACGGCATCCTGAGCAGGAACAGGAAGATCCGCAGAATCGTACGCTTCCAAGTCAAAAGGATATGATACTTGGGGAAGGTGGAATAAACCAGCGCGAGGAAGAGATTAGTATTCCAGATGGCTACAAAACTTATGATGAAAATAAGATTTTAGTTTATGAGATATATCTGAGAGATGATGTGGATGGCGACGGAGAACCGACAGAAGTGATTTACGACATGCCATTTGGTATGAAGAAAATCATGAATATTCGGTATTTGGATGAGGAATTTCCACATGGTGAACGGCCCTTTGTAGACTTGCACTATAAGCGGGTAACTAATCGCTGGCTCAGCCGGTCGATGGGCGAGGAACTGTATGCCATCAATATCGAAGTCAACACTATCATCAACCACATAAATAACTCACAAGAGTTGATAAACAACCCGTTCTTTTTCTACGTACCGACAGCAATGACAGTCAGTCCGGAATTCATCAAAGGTATCCGGCCAGGTGATGGCATTCCTGTCGGGGATATTAACGGTGTGATGTTTCCTAAGTTCATGCAGGAACCACTGGCTAATCTTGCGGCGGTCGATTCCATGCTATTGTTTGCAGATCGGCTAACGATCAGTCCGATGAACGCTGGTAGTTCACAAATGCGCAATGCACCTCGGACAGCACGGGGCACTATGACGCTCGTGGCCGAAGGGAACATCAAGATTGACAATATTATCACGCGAGCACAGGAAGAATCCTGGGGCCGGTTAATGAACCAGATTTCGCAGCTTTATGGAAACTTTGGCGGAGAAGAGAAATGGTACCGCATGACGGGCCAAGCCGAACCACAGCGGCTCAGCATGGCTAAACTGCGGAATAAACTTGACTTTGTATTCAAGGGCAATACGGTCAACACCAACAGTGAAGTTATGCGAAACGTGGCGCAGATCAGATTTAACACACTTCTTACGCATCCTGACTATCAACTTGATCCATATGCACGTATTGAATTGGTCAAGGATTTTCTGAATCATTGGGGCGAGGGAGCCGACAAAGAAGCTCTCATTCCAAAACCACCGGGACAGACACTATACACACACCCACCCATGCGGCAGGAGGATGAGAATGAATCTCTGGCCCGAGGAGTATTTGTGGATGTCCTACCAATGGATGACGATGCCGTCCACTTGCGCGAGATGGAGCGGTTCGCACGAACTTCGCGTTTTGAGATCTTGGCTCCCGAGGGCGTTGCCGTATTTGCCGCACACCAGCGAGCACATATGGGGCAACTTCAGGCAAAGATGGCCCAAGGTGCGATAGCACAAGGACCAGGCCAGGGCAATAATGTACCGCAAGGCGAAGTCATAAGTGGCGCTGCTACCGGACAAGGTATGGAAGCACTAGAAGGAGGCGTGCAATAATGGATCCTTACGTAGTTGAGTTTATGAGGAGTGAGGCTAGCTACGCGATAGATACCCAAATAAGCTATGAAATAGAACGGCTTCGGGAAATGGTTCTAATGAAATTGCGAAAAGGTGATATACGAGATGCCCGTTATATCACCGGACAATCTGATGGTTTAGAACTTGCAATTTCGGTATTAGAAAATATCCGTAAGGAGGATATCTGAGATGGCGTTTAAGAATGTGAAGCAGTGGCTTCGTGCTAGAAAGCAAATCGAGAAGACCAAGGCTGCGGTGAGCGACTTACAAACTTACAAGCGTGCCATGCGTGGCGGACAAGTCGGCGGCATCTCGGCCAAAGCCGTTAAAGGTAAAATGGGCCATGAAGCCCGTATGCAAGCCGTTCGCCGTGCCAAGCAAAGGTACAGATAATGCCTGCTAAAGTAGATCGGTGTGTGCGGAAGGTCAAGGCAAAGATGCGCAAGGGCGGCAAGAAGGTTAATCCTTGGGCTGTCTGCCGGGCCGCACAGAACAAGAAGAAGCGAAGGAAGAAAAAGAAGTAACAGCAAACGCACCCCGTAAGCACGCTGCACCGAGCGTTATCGGGATGGAGGTGCAAGATGCCAGAAGATCGCCTTGAGAAGGCGCTGAATGACGTACCGGCTGACTCGTCCTCAGCACAAGATAACCAACCTGCAAATCAAGATCCTGCCGCGTCTCCCGGCGGTGAACAGGGCAGTACAGGAGAAGATGGCAAGCAGGAAGGTAGAACGCTCGACAATGTACGTGGCGAACTAATTCGAAAACTGGAACAGCGCGATGATGCGCTTGATGATCTCCGAGCTGAACTTCGTGCTTTGCGACAGCATATTGCGAATACACCGGAACCACAAGCGAACGAGCCTGTAAACCAGGGAAACAAGACCATCGATCAAATGTCCATTGCGGAACTACGGACGCTGAAACGGGGCCTGCCAGAGGATACTCCGGTTGACCAAAAGCAACAACTCGACGATTACATCCTCGAACGTATGGCGGAAGAGAAGGCTCGGGATATCTATCGCGACGAAACTACGAGAGATCGTTATACTAGGTTGCAAAAGAAAGCCAACGAGAAAGCACTTAGCAGGTGGCCGGAATTGCGCAAACGCAGTGGTGAGTTCTTCGCTCGCGTAAATTCATTGCTTCAAGATCGCGGTAGATTTGCCGATAACGATCCGCAAGCAGTGTTACATGCCGCGAATGAGGTCGGTTACGAAATGGGGCTTACACCTTCAGGTGCCCCGGTGGATCAACGTAGACGGCAAGGTAGCCCGACAAATGTCGCTGGCTCCTCCGATACTCCCGTGGACTCAGCTCCACAGGGTACGCTGTCCGAATCTGAGATCGAGAAACTGTCGAAATCTTTGCAAAGTGCTTTACCTATGGGAAAGAAATTCGACGTTAATCGCATCAAAGAACGTGATCAGTACTACAGCAAGAACCACAATCAGTACGACCGCAGAAAGCGAGGATAATCGATGACTGAAACGAATAAGCAACCCACTAAGGCCGATCTCCTTGAAGAGAATGCGGCTCTCAAAGAGCAGCTTTCTGCTATGGAAGAGAAGCAGGAATCTTTGGACGATATGATTGCAGCCAAAATGGAAGAGATGGAACAACGCTTCGCGGATCTTACCGATCGGGGCGAGTCTCTTCCAGAACCGGATGTCGAGCCTCTATATGAAGATCCCTTCGAAGATCAGTCCGCCCACAAGATTATTACCAATCCTCCCGGTTTTAGACTTGGGTGGAAAAATGAAGAACTTCGATGCGGGAGTCGCGGTTGGCGGGGATGGATACCAATTGAGTATGACGATGAAATAGGTCGTGAACTTGATAAGTACATTCAATGTCCGCCCACACGCATGGAGGGTAGTAGCCAATTGGACAACAAGGTTCGACGTGGCGATACTATTTTGTGTAAGCTGCCCGAAGAAATTTGGTTAGCCCGCCAGCATAAGCGCGTCAAGAAGGATGCCATGAGACAGGGCGTAGCGAGTAACGCCCGTAATAAGCAACTCATGCCCGGCGTGATTACAACTGGTAAGGGGGTATCAAAGGATTCGGCGGCAAATCATAATGCAGTTCACGGTGAACACCGTACTGATATGTTTAATCGCCATAAGGAGTAATATAGATGGCTAACTTAGATCGTCCGATGGGATTCCGCCCGGTATCTAATGGTATCGCTGGAACCGCCCCTCGGATTACTCACTATGCTGTCAGTGCGACGCTGACAGCAGCCATTGGTGAGGGGGATTTGTTGCAACGTGGCAAACTCGGCGTACTTTCCGTCGTGGATGCTACTGATGTAACTGAGATCCAGAACATCATTGGTGTATCTGCACAGTATGTTGCTGCCACCCCTGGGGCTGGCTCGACTTGTGCTGTGTATGATGATCCCTCACAGAAGTTTTTGGTGCAGTGCGACGACAACGCCGTCTCCACCGCTGCTCTGTTGCAGGAAGTGATTGGACTGGCCGCTCGCGTAGTTCCGACTACGTACAATACGACCACTCTCCAGTCAAAGATGGAGTTGGATGGTAGCTCGATTACCAGTACGGCTGTGACCGCTACTGAGACTTGGGACTGCCTCCAGATCTTGGGCATGGATTCGCTGAGCGTTGCCTCCGGATCCTGGGCTGACCTTTATGTTCAGATCCGCCCATCTCATCATGTTCTGTCTGGTTACCACGGTGCCCGTCAGACCTAATCTGTTAGAAAGGAAGGTTGAACCATGGCTAGTGCAGGCAATGTTATGCTGCGAGCCCGGTACTCCGATCTGTTCTCTAGCAGATTGGCGTTCCTGGATGAGATTCTCTTTGAAAATTTCGATGCTCCTACCCTTACCTATACGAAAGTGTTCCATGTTCGCGATAGTAACCGGCCCTATGAGGAAGTGACTGGAATCACTGGTTTCAGCCAGTTCTCTCAAAAGGACGAGGGTTCTGCAATCGATTTTGATACCCTCTTGCAGGGTTTCGACAAGCGATTCACCCATTTGACCTATGCGAAGGGATTTCAGATCTCCTTCGAGGCGATGGATGATGATATGGACGGTGCTATTACCAATGCTGCTCCGGCTCTGTCCAGGGCTGCACGGTCCAGCATCGAAGTTCTTATTTGGGGTGTGCTGAATGGTGGATTTGCCACTTACACCACGCCTGATGGTGCGTATCTGTTCTCGGACAGCCATCTTCAGGTCAATGGTGGAACGGCTGACAACCTGATTTCAGGCGACCTCAGTATTGCTAACCTGGAATCTGCGATCTTGCTGTTCGACTCTCTCGTGGATGATCGTGATCTTATCATTGAGGCTGAGCCTGCAATGTTGATCATTCCGCCCGAGTTACGTTGGACTGCGTATGAGATCCTGAAGTCGCAACTGCGTTCGGACACTGCTGCCAACGCTGTTAACGCTTTTAACCAGGTTGGTCTGGACATCGTTATGTCCAAGTATCTGACCGGCGATGATGACTGGTTCCTCTTCGCTCGCCCGGATCAGCACCGTGTGCTGGTTTACTGGCGGCAGGATCCTGTCAGTGATCATACGCTGGACTTCGATACTGGGAATATGAAGTCCAAGATGACCTATCGGCTGTCCGTTGGACCGGCTGATTGGCGTGGTACCGTTGGCGGACAGGGGGCGTAATCATGGCTCTCACTCGCTTTTACGATCGCCAATCGGGCCGTGACGGCCCTGTGTCTGGTGCATTGCAGATCATCTCGGTTGGTTTCGACGATGTTGCCAACAGTGAGACTGTATATCGCAATGTCAAATTACCTGCGGGTATGACATTCCAAATCGTTAGTATATCGGCTTATAGTGGCACTGTCACTAGTGATCCGGCATTGACGATTGGTACTGCTGCTGCGGGTACACAGATTGTTGCTGCTGTGAACTTGGCCACCGATACTGGTGCGCTGACTCTCAAGAGCAATGCTGTAACTGCCGGTGATCGACTCGACGTTCGCGTCGTGGCTGACTCTGGCGATGCCATCGAGAATCTCTCGGTGACCATCGTAGGTTATGTGAGTGCTCCGCCCACTAGTGAGGCTTTGCGCTCTTAATCTAAATGGGGCTAGTTGCTAGTCAGCTAGCCCCACTCAATTAAACCACCTGAAGCTCGGAGGAGGAGCGGACGATGGCGTCTGAAAAACTCATTAATCCGGATGTTGTGCTTGATGGCACACCTTCAATTGTGCAGCCTCGGCGGGCTAGCATCAAGTTGGCTACCAAGCCGCAGATTATAGTTGCTATGCCGATCGGCGGGAAGCCAGTCTCGACCGTTTTGGAATGCCCGAATTGTAAGGTACGACACGACGCGGATCCGGAATCGAACCCGCATTATAGGTACGAGGTCAACGAGGGCTTTCGTGCACCGGGACTTATCCCCATCCAGTTCTTGCTTTCGCATATGAATTGGGTACCTCCCCTCAATGTCTCGATGGCCTACATGGTTCAATTCGGGATGCTCTCCGCGCAAGCTCGTCAGATCATGACGATGGAAGCTATTCGTGTTGGTGCCAAGTATATCTTCTACGTGGATGACGATACGCTCATTCCACCGAAGGGACTTTATACGCTGCACAATTTCATGGAACAGAATCCTTTGATCGGTGCGGTCAGTGGTGTTTATACGACACGTGAAGATCCGCCGGAGCCTCTTATCTATAGAGCACACGGAGAAGGCTGTGCATGGGATTTCGAAATGGGAGAGCTTGCTATTCCGGAGCCTATTTTTGGTGCTGGTGCTGGGTGTCTGCTTGCTCGCGTTGAAGCAATTCAGTGTTGGATGGAGCAAAATCCTGGTGTGCCGATTTGGGCAGATGAGCGACAACTTCCAGAACAGAATGCACCGCCTTTCAAAGATGGTGAGGCAAATCATCGGGTGATGTGGGGCCATGATATTCGGTTCTGCAAGTGCCTGAACGAAGTAAACTGGCCGGTATACGTAGATGGTCGTGTACTATGCGGACACTACGATATACTAAAGAACAAGATTTACTCGATTCCTGATACTGCTCCGGGGTTTAAATATCGTAAAAATATCAACACCAGAGATTATTGGGATAATATTTATAGTAAAGAAGGCGCAATTGGCTTTCGAGAATACCCGGAGATGTTTGGCAAAGTTACGGCTGCGGTAGATGAAGGGGAGACCGTAACGGAACTAGGATGCGGAAAAGGCATCCTTGGCTCGCGACTTACAGCAGAGAAGCAGGTCAAGTATTACGGCTACGACATCAGCGAAGTTGCGGTCGAAATGTGCAAGACGAGATTCCTGCATGCCGAAGTGCGCGACGTGCGCGAGATTAGTATCGAAGAATTAAAAGGCACTGTTATCATGACGGAATTGATCGAGCATCTGTCGCAGCGTGACGCAACTGAACTGCTCGATAAGGTCTATCAATCGGAAGCAGAAAAGTTCATTGTAACTTGTCCAGATCACTGTCTTGGCCCGGATGAGTGGCGTGAGCACGAGCAACTTTTCAGTGTGGAATCACTGGCATCCGTGCTTAAAGCATCATTACCAGATTGGTCAATAGAGATCGATAAGGGAGATGACTTCCACTTGATCGCGGTGCTGGAAAGGCCAGCCGAATAAATGGCAACGTTCTGGGTCTCCACTAGCGGAACTGATACAGCAAGTGGTACAAATTATGTAAATGCCGTGAAGACTATTAGACACGGCGTCAACATCGCAACACAAGTTGGCGATATAGTCAACGTTGTCAACGATGGCACTCATCTTATGACCAGCTCGGCCAGTCAATACACTACGCCGAATGGTACAGGGTGGAATACGCCAGGTTTGATTATACAAGGAACAGATGCTAGTGGAGATCCCGCTAAAACGACAGTAGCAGCTACAACTGGCCAAGCTAACCAATTCATTTATATGCGTGGCGGTGCATCTTATTGGCTTATTCGAGGACTTAAATTTGATTTATCTCCAATAGTTAACAGTACTACAGTATCTCGAATAATACAATTTCGAGATAACACAGCAGGGCCAGTTAGACTTCGGTATTGTGAATTTATTGGATCCACTAATACCAGTCGGCCAGCCGCAGTACGAAATGTATTATATCAAACTAGCACCGCAGCCACGAACTTTGCAGATATTTCACACTGCTATTTTCGAAATATGCGGCTTCCATTATCGACGCAATCAACATGCGGTAATGTAGTAGATAACTGTGTATTTCTTCAGTATTTTGATGAATATTTTACTCCACAACAGTGGACCCTTACAGTAGCTGCCAGTACAAAAGTACAGCGCATGCATCAATGTACCATCGCTATGATCGCAGATTATAACGGCGGTACTCTGCTTGAAGCACAAGCATTGCCTTATGGTTGGGGCGTCAACACTGGTAACGCATATTTTGATCTATATGATAACTTAATTGGTATTGGTAACCTAGATGCTACTACAAATGTAGCAATCGACAGTGTAGTTGCTTGCTGGAGTTAACGCATCTGGTGCCACTGCACAAAATACTACATATGGCTATAATTATTGGGCAATGTGCGATAACGTCGCGGCAACAGGTGCATGGGGCAACGGGGGAATCTATCAGGCACCGTGGGATCAAAATGCTACGGATACAAGCGTAGATGGAATAGTGGCCACTGACGTATTAACGCAGGCTGTCACGTTTTCAGACATTTTTCAAGACTATACTGGTACCTATACTTGGGAATGTACGAGTACAACTGAATGGCAAATAGAAGTTCCTGACTTGCGGGCTAAAGTCGGTACTACCGCAGACTCAGATTCTGGACAGGTTGGAGCATTACCAGCCGCTAATACAGCACCGACTGCTAATCCAGATACGTATTCCGTAACAGCCGGAGAAACATTAAATATAACAGCAGGGTCTGGTGTGCTGGCTAATGATACCGATCCGGAGATGGCTACATTGACGGCTGTCTTGGTCACAGACGTTACGACTGGCACGCTGTCACTATCATCAGATGGTTCGTTTACCTACGTCACAAGCGAACACTATGCTGGTTCGGTAACATTCACATACAAAGCATACGACGGCGTGACGTACTCGAACGTGACTACGGCCACGATCAATTGTGCCACAAAGCCGACGATAGATCCTGGCACGGATCCACCAGCCCCGGTATTAAATCCTGCGTATATCGATTCGCGTCCATTCTTTGAGCCGACTATGCGTCTTGATGCGCGAGTCAAACTTCAACTTAAAAAGAATCGGCGGGTATGGAGCGATGAACGTGGGCGAATAAAAAATATCGAATGGAGCGAAGACACTGTACGTAAACTCGATATGACAACTAATACCACTCAGACCATTAACATGGGCGGCGTGGAGACCGGCGAGTATCTGTGTGTTCAAGCAAGTAATCCCATCAAAGTTGCAGTCGGAAATGCTACATATTTCTGGCCGCAATCCACATTTCTTATTCTGGCGGGCGGCAGCTATCAAACGTTGACGTTCAACAATCCCAGCACCACTAATACTGCGACAGTGCTAGTAGCCGTCGTGGACTGAGAGGCATCATGACTTATCCTTACAAACAAAACAGTTATTTTCCTGGCGGAGAAGTACTGCGGTATCAACGCACTGTTGCCTGTACTACTGCTGCTGCGGCGGGTGCAGCTACTAATATTAACCTACCGCCTGGCGAGCGTGTCGTGGACATGATGGTTCAGGGTGTGGCCAGCATATCAGCCTTGGATATTAAGGTCTATGCGTACACTGAAGAAACACAAAGCAAGACACAAGCACAGGTACTGGATCTTCTGGTAATTGGCAGTACTACATCAGCCACTGTATTAACCCAGGCAACCAGCTCCGTAGCTCCAGCTACAATGTGTCGCGTATTGCCATTCGATGCTAGTCTTGGGATTGACGGCGTGCAATGCCCCTTCGGTTTGTATATCAGCATGCTAGTGTCTAGCGTGACAACCACGAC
>WOR8_10001880_pt1 | contig 21023 bp, 31 predicted proteins | sample DeeMarSeWOR38_10_FD_19890 | JGI IMG/M metagenome (IMG submission 19890) | reverse complement strand
CCCGTAGAACTCATAACGATTCTGATGTATGCTTGTAGAATAGGGGTAAGGTATAAAGTAAACAGGCATTTGGGTATATGCGTTAGCCCAAAGTTTAAACTCGTCATCTTTAGCTAGCTTTTCAGGCACTACCCAATCAATCCTCCAGTTATGGGGAAACGTTCCCAAAAGGTTCCTAGTAAAGATGAAGCCGCTGTCTTTAAAGTAAAGAAACCGTTTTGAAATTTTATCCACAACCAGTGGGTTGGAGTAAATCAATATGCGAAGGTCGTTCATTCATAGCCTTTCAAATAGTTTAGTAGCTCTTCTTTTATGTAGCTTTCATTTTGCTCTTGTTCTATGCGTAAGTCAAATAGCGTATCTATACAAGAACCCAGCAAAAAATTAATTCCAGCCTCCAAGGAAGTGTAGTAAACAGAGGCGGTTGCTCGTGCCATACCAACGTAAGTATCTTCTGCACTATCTTCCCACTCGTTAACAAGGATTATGGTTTTAGCAGCTTTAGCAGCGTAGCCTAATTCGAACATCATGCCCAATCCACTGGGGTTTTCTTTTTCCAAGTAAGCGAAAACTATCTCGCTCTTTTCAATAGCTGCTAAATCCCATTGCGTATAAGCAGATTCATCACGAAGTCCGTGGGAGGTAGGGTCAAGAAAAATAGCAAAAGGAACTTGTTTCTTAACCCGCTCTCTCCACTCAGTGTGCATGCCTCCAGCTAAATAAACGGTTAACATAGTTACTCCTCGCACAACTCTCGATAATATTTTGCTGCCCAATAATATGCCATAGCCAAAAACTGTGAGTTTTTTACAGCATCATTTAACTCTGCTACGTACTCTATTAAGCTGTCTGCTTGGCTAGGTGTTAAGGTGCACCAGGTATCTGCCATCTTTGCCAAACCAACCGCTATTAAGAACTTCTCGTAATTTGCATGTTCTTTAAAACGCTCAAGAAGAGTTAATGTTTCGTCTACTAATAGTGTCTTGTCTTCTATATGTGGGTGAGAGACCATGCCTATGCCAGCGATAACTTCTTCTATATATGGTACCCGTCCAACGTCTCTCTTATAGAGAACAATTATTTTTTCTAATGCGTCTCCTAAGATATCTAGCAACTCATCGCCTAATAACAACTCATCGTTATTACCTAGTTTGTACAAGAACCACCCCATGCTATCTCCTTGTAGTGTACAACCCTTTGTCGCCACTCTTTCCAGGGCTCTTCCTCTCCAGCCACATAACCAAAAGCAAAAAGACCTGTTTTTGGACAAGGTGCTGGATACCCGTTTACAAAAACTATTGCTGGAGGGTGAAATCCAACATCCTCGAATTCTGTGCCACAAAGCCTGCACCGCACTTTATTTGTGAAGTATGCAATCGTTGGCACGTCAGCCTATCTTATTCCTAAAGCTTCCCGTAATTCTTTTGTGGATTCGGATACGTATTCTTCTTTGGATAAAACCGAAAGACCAATAGCCTTGCGCACCTTACGCAATAATCGGTAGTTGGTACTATCGTACTCTCGCTCAGCCCGCCGTACAGCAGCTTCATATAGCCTCTTTTGTTGTTGGCGCACTGAGCTAAGTAAATAATTAATAGCTTCTGCGAGTAACTTGTCCTCAACCACGTCTAAACCAAATTCGCCCATAATACGTAAACTCCGCTTTTACTTTATAATTGTAGTAACCATGTTAGACGCTATTATTCCTGCCCTGTTTGACTTAGACCATTTTCCAGAGTACTGGCACGAGTCTTGGTTAATCTCTTTTGGCATATGGTTCTTTATATTTGCCATTTCAAAGATAGTCACCGAAGATATCCTACCTCCTCCACCGGAGTAGAGGAAAAAATTGGCACAAAATAATTTTCCATTACATAGTTTTGCACATCCAACCAACTAAAAACCCTCGTATGCCTTTTTAATAGTTGTTCCTGTTGATTGTGCGGTGCGTCAAAAAGAAGACCGTAGCCCTTGAACGCCTTAAGGTTATCTGCGTTATCATCAACCATTAGGCTAGCTTCTACATTACCTTTGTTTGGCTCAACATGGTGGGTGGTACCATCCTTCAAAAAGCCTAGCTTTTCCAATGCAGTGCGCTGCCAGGGATTTGTGCTTGCAGTGACGAAAGCAACTCTAAAAAATTTTCTTAAAAAGTCAATCCCCTGTTCTGCCCCGTCCACAACTCTAATGCCCTCGTACAGTTCTGGCAAATGCAGGTAATCGTAAATACGTTTACCACAAGAGGGTTTTACAAGGTGGTGGATACCCCATTCAGTTATATCCTTGGGTTGTAAATTATCATGGTAATCCCTATTATAAAGACTTAACCATACGGGTAGTAAATCTAGGGTTACCTGGTCAACGTCAATTGCAGCAACTAATGGTTTAATAAACATCACTGCCCACCCCAATAAGTGGAAGCAGGATTTCTTTGGTCGCCTTCCTCTAGTAGCCCCTCAACAAGAACCGCCACATAGCGCTGTCTACTTCCAATAGCCCTAACTAAGAGAGCTAAAATAGCAGCCAAGTAAAGAGCGTTCTTAGCACTCACTACTAAGAAAAAACGCTCACCGTTTGGGTAGGCGGTTTTGTTGTCAATGGTTGTAACTTTGAGGGTCTTCATGTAGAACTCCTCTACCACAAAGGTTCGTCATCATCTGAATTGAAAAGATTTGACAAGTTCATGTCTATCCACTTTACTAATAGCGTACCAAGAATAATTATTATGGCTATGCCTATCAGGAAGCTTCCTATAATAAAAAACGTGTTCATGATGTCTCCTATATTAGCAGTAAAATAATGGCAAGAATGGCTAATGGCAAAGCCAAAACTCCGACGAAAGCTATAACTGTGCCAAAAGTTGCTAATACTGCTACGGAAACCCCTAATAGAAGTACTACTCCAGAGACAATGACTGTCCCAACTAGAGTTATTAGCCAAAGAAATACTTCGAATAATTTTCTCAACATGGCTAGAAAGCAAGGATGCAGCAAAACATAGGAAGCCCTATAGCAAAAGCCAGTATAACAAACCCAGCTATAGCATCGGCATTAAAAGGTGGCCCACTGTAGTGTCCTTTGTAAATACGCATGTTTTTACTCCTTTCTATCAGCATTATAACACAAATGTTGGGTCTAGTCAAGAGCAACAAATTGTGGTATAATTACCTAAACAGTGGTAATGGAGAATATTATGATATACACTAGACCAAATATTGTTTATTTTTCCGAAGCAGGACTAGAAGCAAAGGAGAGTGCCCTCCTTTCTCCCAGGAATAATGTACCTTTCGAGGATGACCTTCTTGTATATGTCTATGTTAGGAGCAAAAAAAATCAGCCAGCTTACTTTGTGCTGCACTCAAAGTTGACAGGTACAAAATACCCAATAGCGCCGTTTCTTCTTTTACAGGCACTGCAAAAACTGAGGAATGTGGAACGTGGTATGTTGCGTGGGCTTTGGGATGTGGTTATGTACGACGGTTTGTATTCCCTTATTTTATTAGAAGAACGAAATGTTCTATTGGAGGAACGAAAATGACAGCTAAGATTTTTGAGAACGAAGACGAGCTCTCCAACACAGCTAAGATGCAAATAATGTTTACTCTGTTAGCGGATACGAGAAAACGCATTTCAGAGTTAGAGGAGGAGAAAACAGAATTTGAAAAAGCTCATCCAGGCTTTGTAAGTCTCCTTTCAGACTTAGCGGAGCTTCGAAAAAATCTTAAGGATATTTACAATGTGATTCTTTCCTACGCTATCGAGGTTTACAAGGAGGCTGGGGAGAAAGAAAAGAAGCTCAATGAGTGGGTTACTATCACAGAAAAGGAAGCCGCAAAGTATGACTCAGCCCAGGCTGTTAAATGGGCAATAGAAAAGAAGCTGCCTACGCTGCTTAGCATAGATGATAAGGAGTTTCTGGCTGTAGCAAAAACTCTTGGGGTAGACTTTGTTGAGTACTCTAAAGAATACGGTATGCGTCTGGCAAAGGATTTGTCTTCTTGGGAATCAGTGAAGCGCTTGGAGCTAGAGGAGTAGAAAAATTTTCTCATAACTACCTCAAAATATGGGTAATGAAAAAGCCCCTTACGGGGCTTTATTTATTTACTCTGAAAGAGCTTGAGACAAGAGGAGGGGTATTACCCCCCAGCTTTTCGAAGCACGCACCACATAGAGGTCGTCGTGCTTCTACCTCTTGTGGCTGTAAAATCCGTTGGGGAGAATAAATTTTTGTGTCAGCTTTAGCTATACCACAAAGAGTTTTTTCGCTAGTTTTCATCAGTACATGTACAGTTTCTGGGTTGCCAGAAACTACAAGTACGTTTTTCCCTATCATTTGTTTATGTGCCATTTTTTGCTATTAAGTCTCCTATGCGTCGAAGCTCATTTTCTAGTATCAGCCTTTTGTGTTTTGTCTCAGACTCAGTTACTGCCTCAATAAACAAACTGTACTCTGCTGATGTTAGCGGTGTGAAAACCTCCTGGTGAGTTAAGGTACTATAAAACGTGTCTCCGTACAACCTGACACTATTGGGTAGCCTCATTTAAGCCTCCGTAAGATTTGCTTCCTCTCTCCATCTGTATATTGTACGCTCAGTCACATCGAATAAATCTGCCAAATGGGCGTTTGTTAAACTCCGGTTTCTGTTTGCCCGAAGGTACTTAAGAAATGCCGTTCTCTTTTTCTTCGTAGCTCTTCCAGGTTTCTTAGCGTTAATCTTTGGTTGCACTGGCGCTACATTAACTGGCTCTTCCATGCCTTCAGGCAAAGTCATTTTGGGCGATAAGTTTGCCCTCCTGTACCAGATATAGGTACCTGGATAGGTCTTGATTGGTTAGAGGCACCACCACGCCTACCTCTTAAATGGGGAGTATTAAAGGGAAGACGCAGCACCCTGTCCCCGACTGTGGCACCACCAAAGATTAACACTAGGCGGATTAAAAAGACAAACACTGCAATAGCCACAGAAATAGCGAAAGTGTCATCTGCTAAGTTTCTTGGTAAGTTTGCTGTGCCGCCTTCTAATCTGTAGGATACCCAAACGAAGGTTAGCCACGCATTGAAAATGGAAGCAAATAACCAGCCCAGGGTAACCGCTTTAATCTCGATAGACTCCTGGCGCATGCTAGTCTCTGAGGTGAAGATTCTTGACAACCCACCAAAGTCTATGAAACAGGCACCTGCCGCTAACCATGTGCCTGCTGAGAGAGTGAGGAAGAAAACGTTTCCAAAGATACCGTCCAACACATCTCTGTTTGTACCAAAGTTGAAAAGCTCGAAACAAACTATTGCGCCGACGATGACTAAGGCAGCTAAGACTGCCAATAGTCTTTTTATGACATTATCTGTTCTCATATTAAATTGTCTCCTTCCAATAATTCTACCACCTTTTTCTCAACTTGTCAAGTGCAAAGAGACCAACCGCAAATTGTACATGTTTTACACCCGTCAGCACCTATGATGTTCCCTAGTTCTCCACAATTAGGGCAACTATTAGAGGTGTACAAAATCTGTGAGTCACGACTCCCATCCACATATACCGCAATTCCTTTTAAGCCCAACTCATAAGCCATTGAATACACAGTTTCTACATCTGTAGGTGTTGCTGTTCTAGGAAGATTGGTTGTCTTTGATATTGACTGGTCTATAAATTTCTGTATCTCTGCCTGCAAAAGCACATGGTCTTTGGGAGAAACTTCGTAGGCTGTTTGCCAAATAGAGTCATCCCTACCAGCAGCACGACTCTGCAAAACTCCAGGATGAGTAATTTCCAAAAACTCTTCTTTGCCGTTCATCCTAACCCTGCGGGTATATTGCAAGGCAAACAAAGGCTCAATGCCGGAAGAAACACCAAAAAAATTGGATATGGTGCCAGTGGGTGCCACACTTGTAAGAGTAATGTTGCGCAACCCCAACATCTTTATAGAGTCTTTAACTACTGTTGGTAGACTCGCATAGAAGGCTTGGTCTAGTAAATCCCCCCTGGATAGGCTCTCTGCCCAAGCAAAAGCAGACCCCTTTTCCGCTGCTAAAGATGCGGACTTTAAATATGCGGCATCTCTAAGAGTAGGAAATACCTTTTGGATAAAAGCTTTTGTGCGCTCATTGAAAGAGTATTCCAACCCTAGCATAGCAAGAGAGTCCGCAAAGCCCATTACTCCCAAGCCTATTCTTCGTAAGTATTCTATTGACCTGCTTTGCTGTGCGCTAATGGAATAACCCCTCTGTAACTCAAGGGTAAGCACATTATCCAAAAATTCGGTGGCGGTTTGCACATCTACAAAAAAAGTTTCATAATCGAACCGTGCATCTGCGGTGAATGGGTCAAGCACATAAGCGGCAAGGTTCATAGAGCCAAGATTACAAACCCCTTCATGGTCTAGCAATTGCTCAGTACAAGCATTAACTCCCACGACTTTCCACTCATCTCCAAATATATCTGAGTTTGAAAACTTGCGGGTAGTATCAGTAAACAAAACTCCAGGCTCTGCGGATTTAAAGGCAGCCCTAGCTAATTCCGCAAAGAGCTTTTGTGCGGGCACAGTACGTTTGAAAAGATAATTGTTACCCGTGAACAGAAGGTCAAAGTCCCTCTTTTCTTTTACAGCCTGCATAAAAGCATCAGTAACGTTAACAGAGATATTGGAGTTCTCTGCCCTACCAGGTACTTTCTTAACATTTAAAAAGTCGTAGGGAAAATAGCCTTTGCCCTCGCAATATAAACAACCAATGTTTCCCCTATCGGCACAGCGTGGACATGGGATATCTAGTTCATTTGGACGCCATAAGTCTGGATGGTCAACGTCTAGGCTAAACAATAGCGCCCCTCTTCTGCCCTGTTGTCCGATTATTCCTCCGGCGTGATTTATTAGTTCCATAAAAGAAATTGCTCCTGTTGATGTTAGTGCAGCATTATTAACAGGAGCACCACTAGGTCTAAGTTTAGACAAATCTATGCCTATGCCTTGTCCCCTACTACTGGCACGCATAACGGAATAGACAGCGTCGTTTATTCCTTCTAAAGAATCTTTCTGTATAGCATGCGTTGTGCAATTCATGTAAGAAACTTTAGCATCTGGCCTACCTGCTGCTGCAAGTATCCTGCCACCAGGTGAAAACTTTTTTTCTACTAGTAACCTAGTAAAGTCATGTTCCTTTTCTTTAGAAGATAGCGCAGCTTCTCTTGCTAACTGTATAAAGTACTCGGATAAATCAGAAAAGATACCAGCATACTTAGTACGCCAAATATCCTCAGAAAAACTGTTAGAGAACCAGTTGGTCATTGTAAACTCCTATAGTGATTGGTGTGTGTTTTGGTATTTGGTAAATCCAGGCTTCTACTCTTGGGTTCTCTGCATCTTTTAACCTGGAAAGAAACTTCTCCATAAATTGTCTATCATTTCTCACAACACCGTTGTCTTGCAACAAATCACATAAGAGCTCATCAGATAAATCGGGACGCCAACTTGAATAGTAAATATTAGCCACCAATAACAGATCGCCTTCAAAGCTAACATCTTTTAGCTCTTTAGGTAGATGTTTGGCAAACTGTTTCAAATAAGCCATGGATGGCTTACTTTTTATTATCATGGGCTTATTAGTTTTTTTGTTGGTTACAATTCTTCTATTGTTACTTTTTCTAGGTAGGTTACCAGGAATAGAAAAATAACAAAGCAGTTCGTAGTCCTCTGGTATTAGTAATTTCACTGATGTTCAAACTTCCTGTTTATTGGTTTGGCGTTAGCTTGGGCTAGTACTTCAACTACCCAAGATTGTTTTCCGGCATCGTTTTGAGCAGGTGGTGGGTGGCAAGAAGTACAGACACAGAGGAGACTAGTATAGTGCTCTCTAGAATCTCCTACCTCTTTTCCTCGCCCTCTTACATGATGAATATGATGATAGGGTACACGTTCATTTTGTATGAAATAATGTATAGCACAAAGAGCGCTGTCCCGTTCTATACATAAAGTTGCTTGTATACTGCGGTATTCTACAAGCAACCTATGTTTAGTTTTCCGAACACGCCTCCGAGCATTTTTAAGTGGTTTTGGTGATGGGCTGTTCGCTCCTATCCTCAACTGTTCTTCCCTCTGCTGCGGCTAAATAAGCTAATCTGTCTGCTAGCTCATTATACTTAACACCAGCGTGTCCGGCAACTTGGTTAGGGACTAGTAGATGTCCCTTATCCTGCAATAATTTTAGTAGGCTCTCCCACAAATGTAGGTTTGCCTTGGGCATTTTTCCTGGCTTACTTGCTGCCCGCTTTATGACTTTTTCCATGCCCAATATAACGTAGCGGCTGTCTGTGTACACCTGTACTTTACAAGGCTTCTTAAGATATTTTAAAGCCTCGATGACTGCCACAGTTTCTGCTTGGTTTTGCGTAGTTGGAGGCATCGGCACTTCTCCACTAAGCTCCAAGATTATTCTTTTTTCCCCTAGTTCATGTATTAACACCGCACCCCAACCCCCGTTTCCTGGGTTTTGCGGGTAAGCTGAACCGTCTGTCCAAAGACTAACTTCTGTCTGCTTTGTCAATGTGTCCAAACCTTGTTAAAGATACTTTATCTTGTGGTTCCCCTAAATCAGGCAAATGTAGTCTGACATGTAGGGCTTCTCTCCATGACCTTTCTAGCGAAGGAATAATTAATTCCCGATTACTAAAAGTTAATGCAGTTTTGTTGCTTAGAGTCTTCAAACGGTTGGCTGCATAGTGTGCTAACGCCAAGAACATTAAAATTTTCTGACTCCAATCCGCCGAATCATCTGCACTAAGTTCAGGGAAAACTTGCTCCAACGTTTTGTAAAGGTACTCTGGAGTGAATGTCTCTGGTTTTCTTGCCATTGTTAAAAAGCGTATTTACTTTCACTCGGCTCTGGTTGTGCAACAGCTTCGCCAGTCCTACGTAACAGTTCCCAGTGCAGCCCAATAAACTCATAAGTAGCCCTGGGATTATTGTCCCGATCTTTCCAGGTACGTTTGGTTATCTTTCCAGAGACTAGAACAAAGTCTCCTTTACCACAAACGGCTGCAAAGTTTATGCCTAGCTTTCCCCAGAGGGTAAGGTCAATCCAATGGGTCTTCTCTTCTCCGTCATAGAATTCTTTTACACCAACAACAGCTTTAACCAGGTCTGCACCTGACGGAGTGGTTACCTGCTCTAAGTCTTTTCCAATATACCCTGTGATTGCAAAGTGATTCATAGACAATTGCCTCCTGATTGAAGTATACTACAAAATAGAGTTTTAGTCAAGAGCCAGTTTATATTACTTTTGGTACTTTACTAATTATAATATTTATGGTATAATTATTAAATATAGTAAAAAACTATATAGGAGGGACTTTGGAAAGCATAACCGATGAGCGCTACTTTGATGAGTCCGAGGATACTATAGAGGAAAAATTAGAAGTTATATTCCTACAGGAGGGGCTTAGCCTACTCCCAGATGCGGAAGCGGCTGTCATAGGTCTCAATGCCTGTGGTTTTAAGCAGTCTGAAATCTCACTAGTACTAGGCATATCAAGGACAACAGTATGGAACAAACAGACTTCGGGTATAAAAACACTCCGAAGAAGCTTACAGGAATAAGAAAAATGCCTTATTATCACCCTTGCATGGCTAGCAAGCACTCTGGCTGTGGAAAGTACATTACTTGGAACTTTGCTATTTGTGCCAAGTGTGAAGCAATCTACGGTAAACGTGCTAGAGACTGGCCTGATTGGCTAAGGTTCTTGTGGCAAGATGAACAAAAGAGGCGAAGACGGGCAAAGAAAGAACGAGAACGAGAAATAGTTTTTTCCGACCTTGAAACAGAACCTGACTATTAACCTTTGAAGAGTATATGACGAATAAAAATAATGATTTGGTAGTATACCAGGAAAACCTCCCCGCTGAGGATATAAACACTTGGGTATCCATCGTTGACGAGCTATACGAAACCTTAGGCAGGGCTGATGCTATGCCAGACAAGGTGGTTGGTGCTGCTGAAATGATGGTGGCTGGTTTCCCTCTTTATAAAATAGCAAAAGAGCTAGACGTACCAACCAAAACTGTGCGTAGCTGGCTAGTTACGTATCCTGAATTAGCTAAAGCTGTTGCTATTGCCAGACAGGATATGGGTAAATGGCGTATGCACATGCTGGAAAGCCAGTTTCTTCAAGCCTTGCAAAAATCGGAAGAAGTGCTAACGCTATCTGCTAAAAACGTGGCTAGCTCAGAAGAAGATTTGGTTAAGGAAACTGTTAACGCAAAACTGCTTGGTATCCAAATGCAGCAAGCACGCTTTATTATTAGCTTGTTTGTTGGAAACAAATTTGACCTTAACGTAACTATCCGAGAGGATTTGCCTACGCTAAAAGCAACACAAAATGCTTTGGAGTATATCGCTTCACAGATAAGAACGCAAGACGAGGAAGAACCAATAGATGCTGTAGTAAGAGTAATAGACGTTGAGAGTCCTGGCGGCACATTGTTAGACGAAAATGGTAATCCCTTTCACGGCGTATTGGGAAAGCTTGATATTACTGATGAAGGTACGCTTTGTCATATTTGTGGCAAGCGCTTCCAACGTCTCGATATACATGTGCGAGTTAAAGAGCGCCTATCAAACGAAGACTATGAAACAATCTTTATGTTACCCCCAGGCGCTATGAAAGATGAAGTGGTAGAGAGGGAAGATGGACAGCAGGAAACTAGAGACAGCAGCCCTTAGAGATGTCTTAACTTATGGCATTGCTTACGTAGATTTGTTAGAAAACAAACGTTGGGACATAGAGGGCAGAAAGTGGATGCCGGAAATCTACTCTGTGCTAAACCCCTACTATATAGAGAAATACCAAACAGGCATTGCGAGAAAGTTAGTTGTGCAAAAAAGCACTCAGTGCGGCATGAGCACTATGGGCATGGTGCGCCTATTTCACTTTGCTGACTTCTGGAGCACACGGCAAATTTATATGCTTCCCAGACAACAAGACTACATAGACTTTGTTGGTACTAGAGTTGACCCTATTATAAAAAACTCTGAAAGACTTTCTAATATGTTAGGTGAGATAGATTCCACCCGCTCCAAACAACTTGGAAACTCTTTTTTGTTCTTTATGGAATCCACAGTAGAACCGAGAATGATGCCCGCTGATGCGGTTTGGATAGACGAGCTAGACTTATCTGACATGTCGCATGTTTCCACTGCCCAAAACCGTATGGATGATTCTAAGTGGAGAATTTCCTGTTTCTACTCCACACCTACCATTCCTAATTACGGTATTAATGCGCAATTTGAAACTAGTGATAAACGGGAGTGGTTTAACAAATGCCCGTCTTGTGGGCACTGGCAAAATTTAGATTGGGACATCAATCTTAGAGTCATAGGCTCTCAGAGAAATCCTAAGAAAGTGTTCTTCGGCTGTTCCAGATGTGACCACGAGTTTTCTCTTCCAGAGATACAAAATGGGCAGTGGATACCCGAGTTCCCAGGACGTTCTTCAGAGATAATTGGCTTTCACGTTTCACAAATAATGTCTCATCCGGCAGCACGACTCTGGGCTGTCTATCGAGACCCTCACACAAAAATAACTGAGTTCTACAGAAAGAACTTAGGAAAGCCAAGAGAACTGGGGGAAGGTTCCTTGGAACGAGAAGATGTACTAGCTTATTGTTTTGATGAGCCCTTTGGTTTTGAACTTTCAAGAGACGGTTCCTCAACATATTATATGGGTGTTGACCAAGGTAATGAACTACAGGTGCTAATAGCAAAAACTGAGCGAGGAGAGGAAGTCTTTAAAATAGTCTATGCAGCCGCTTTAGCTTACGAAGATGGCTTTGAAGAGTTAGGAAAGCTTATTCGCCTTTTTAAACCAGCAAAGGTCGTAATTGATGCTGACCCAAATAGACACTCTGCTAGAGATTTACAGGATAATTTTCTTGGAAAAGTTCTGTTAGCAGATTACACACAAAGCCCTACAGATTGGACGCTAAAGAAAAACGAGAAGGGAATTTCAACAAACGTTGTAATAGGACGCTCAGAAGGTTTTGATAATTTATTCTCTAGTATAAAAAGGGGAGAATGGTTATTACCTGGACAGTTACCGAACTTACCCCCAAATACAGAAATGCTGATAGACCATGTAACTGCTATTAAAAGGGACTTAGAAACTAGAAGGTTACCATCTGGAGAAAAGGATGTAGTAGTTTGGAGAGAACTACGACCTGCCCACCTAGCACATGCTTGGTTATACTTATTAGTTGCTATACTAGTTTCTCGTGGAAAAGACCTGCGCACCGCTGTCATTAATGCCTCAAAAAAACCACCAGAACCTGAGATAGACGAAACCACAGTGGCTCTTACATCCATGTTTGCAGAAGTGCCACTAGCACAACTGGATTGGTATTTAACAGGGGCAGAAGGAAACCCGCCGTTTCCACTACGACACAAATTGAGCCAAGCGAACCAAAGAGGGTTTTCCTTGGAAGACATAGAAAGGGTTATACGAGCCCTGCACAAAGACAAGCTCTTGACAAAAAACCTTTAGTGTGGTATTATGTACCTGGCTTTCAACTGAATAACAGTACGATAGCGTCGAAACTGCGGGTGCGCTCCGTGTTAGCGTCAAGTTTGCTCCCTATAGCAGCGCAAGTAATAGGGCAAGGCGAGAACGGTCTTGAGTAGATGAGATAGGTCATCTCAAACACGGGTAGGAAAACCATAACCTTTATATAGGCGCTCGTGGTGTTCGCAAAGGACGTAGTTTAGTATGGTTGGCACCAGCCAGAGTCCGGCATGGGAAAGTGTTCGTGCTCCATAGGCAGAAGACGATAAAAACACAGGGTATAGACACCTCAGGCACACTGGGCGAATATAACTTCCCTAACATATTTGGGGTTAGGGGGGCTTCTCGTGTCCTCGACTCCTAAGCGACGGGGTAAAAAAACTCTTGCTTGCGTCAAGTGCGTTTAGATAAATTCCTATCTGCGACAAAAAGTGTACCTAACCTTAATAAAACCTAAACAAAAGGCAACCTTATGAATCTAATTGAGCTATTCTTAGGATATTCTGAAGAACAAAAACAAGCTATGCGTGCTGAGCTTATAACTGCAATTCGTGAGTCAGTGCTCGACTTCTCCCCAGATAAGCGCTACATACTAATTTTGAAAACAGATGCTGCAAACGAAGAGCCTCGTGTTAACGAACTAAAAAAGCTACTTGATGACGCTTTGGATTTAAGTAACTCCAATTTACGTATCGCTATTGTAACTGGCGATGTACGCTTACTGGAGTTCTAGTCTATGAACCCTATTATCATAGCTTTGTTGTTGTTCCTATTTCGCCTTGATACTTTATGGGCTACCTCTAATTTTTCCTCTATGGATTTTGTATTATCGAAAGCAACGTTAACCCAATATGTGCATGATATAGAAGGGTTTCCTAAAGCGCTCGGTATAACGGATAGGGTGCTACCTATCACTGCTGAGTTTCAGCTACTGCCTGGGCCTGATAATGATGGCAGATGGCTTGGAGGTACCTACACAGACCCTGAGTTACCCGCTGGTTATGTGCAACGTTTGGAAGCATTCAGAAGGGGGAAACCGTCTCGGGGTTGTACGCAGCATATCATTCTTAATGGGCGTTTAAGATACGCACATAACCCTTTTTTTGGTACCCCATTATGGATGGGCACAGTAGCGCACGAAAGTATACATGTTAGTCAAGGTATTCTTTGTATTAGCTCCAATACTGAAGTTGAGACTATGGCAGAGCTTGGCAGTTGGTTATTGCTTGCAGCCCATGCGGATACTTGGGAGCAGCAAACTTCGGCTATATTCTCAGAGGCGGCGTTGATTTATGATTTGCGTCACCGTTCTATCCAGGCTGTCTTAGACCTATACTACCAGGCTGAGAAAGAGCCAAAATTTTTGGAGTATCTCCACCTAACTGAAGCAGAGTATCTATATTATAAGGAGTTATCTCCTGCGTGGCTGGCTGCACATAGGGCGTATTGGACAGATAGCATAATTCTTTTATTGACAGAAGCTCAAGATGATGGTATAATACAAACCAACTACTTGCCTTCTGGTGTGCTAGATATCCAGAAATTACTAGAGTTCCTAAGAGAGGAGAGCATTATTTATGGATATTAAAAGCGCATTAACTAAGGAGGAGGCTAGTCAATTTGCCGCACTTGTGCACTTAGCTGGTACTGAGGTGTATGAAGACGAGGTTAACGACCTTGTTGTGTTCCTAAATAAAGATGCGAAAGTAGACGGAATTGAGCCAATGGATACTCTGATGGAGTATTTGTTGGATTTATACCACCTTTCCGTGCTCAAAAATGAACGTCCACCTTTTGTAGTGCTTGGACTATTGGCGTTTGTTGGTTGGGCATGGGAGAAAGGACAAGAGAATGTTTAAGCCAGACCCAAATGAAATAAGAGAAAAGTATTTTCCTCCTGTAGCAAAGCTTTTTGTGGATATTGAAACTACCGGACTGGAACCACAAGAAGGGGCAGTCATGCTTTCTGTTGGTGCCTTTGTTGAATACGGCTCACTTCGAGAGCCGTTTGAGGTTGTTATACTGCCAACCAAAGAAGAGTGGGAAAAGGCATCTCCGAAGGCGTTACAGGTAAATGGTATGACCTGGGAAGTTTTAGAAAAGGATGGCGTACCGCTTAAAGAGGCGGCTGCTAGGTTTGTTGAGTTTCTTGCGCAGCACTTGTATGGCAAAGAGTTTGTACATGTAGGGCAAAATCCAGACTTTGACTTAAAATTTTTGAAAGCTTCTTGGTATGGTGATTTGAAATTTATGGGTTATCCGTTTAATCGGTCTGTTAATATAATCGAACTGACTAAACTCACTCAGCAGTTTGATAGCACTTTGCGCACAAAGTATTATAACAGTCACGCTATTTCAAAAGCTCTTGGTGTTGCCGAAGAGTCCAAAGTACATACGGCTATTGGCGGCACCATGGCAGTGCACCGCAACTACACAGCTTTGTTTAATCGCTTTGCGGCGTGGGTGAAGAGCCTACATGAAAAAGCAGACAAAGAGGAGACCACAGAATTAATGCGCTTACCAATTGTTTGTCCAAACTTTGAGGATTGGGAGAGAGCAGCCAAGGAGATTGGGTGGACACAGCCAAGTAAGTTTCATTTTGTCAATCGTGATGGGGAGCGTTACACGTGTGTCTGGGGTAAGCCACCCTTTTTATTAAAAATCTGAGTTTCAGCAAGCGCTGAAATATATTGTTTTACTGAAAGGACAGGTTTTGCCTGTCCTTTTTGCATTTTATCTTTAGAGGTGTTTGTAGAGTATGACAGGTCTCTATTAGCGGAGGCATATTAATGCACGCAATCAGCTTAACAGCACAAAAAAACGGAAGAAAGAAAGCAGCACTTATAAAAGTTCTAGATGATGGCGATGTGCCCGTTAGGGGCATAGGGGCTACACCGGACTTTACCGCAAAATTTGTACAATTTTGGGATTTGATGGACACCATAAAAGTTCATGGCTACTCTCGGGCAGCTATGAGCGTTATTGGGCGTTCCGCTGTTGGTACCTGGTGGACTCTCCGAAAACACCAAGAATTCTCCAAGAGTGCCAAAGACCTCCATAAGCGTAGGCTATACGATTTTTATATGATGCGTAACCGTCAATGGGATAACATCAAAGATTGGTACAGCTTTGCTTATAAAATTATAATTGCTATCCAGTATCTGAAATTTTTTGGACAGTGTGCTTTTCACATTGTTCGTGATGGGAATGGAAATGCTATTGGTTTAGACTTTTTGCACGGTATGGTTGTGCCAAATGTCGATAATCGTGGCAACTTCAAAGACCCTGCTTTCATACAGTATATTAGTGAAGACCCAAAGGAAAAGGTTGAGTATGCAGACCCTCTTGATATTGTTTACATAACTAATCCTGATTGGGAAGGTTACGTTACGGGAGGAACGGATATAGAGTCTTTAACAGACTTTGCTCTTCCTCTCGATATTTATTTACAAACTGCCGCAAGAGAGTATGTGCGTAACCGTAGTAAACCAGAGGCATTTTATGTATTATCTGACCAGCTAAGTTCGGAAGCGTTTGATGACTTTGTTGAAGCCCTAGAAGAAAAATATATGGGGGCAAGCAACGCTGGTAAGTCTCCTGTTGTTGTACAGGGAGAACTTGAAATAAAAGAACTTAGCAATTTGCCAGCCACTTTGCCTTACTCTGAATCTCGTAGGGATACCAGGGATGAAACCTTGGCTGTTTCTGGCGTATCCGGTGCTAAAATTGGTTTGTCGGAAGACATGCCTGGTAGTGGCGGCTTAAGAGAATATCGTAGAGAATTCCACGAAACAACGATGCTACCAATCTTTAGAATCGTGGAAATTGCTTTTTATGAGCAGGTACATGAACGTGAATTTGGCATATCTGGTTGGGAATTTAAGTTTAACAACCCAGACTTCCTGACTTTGGTGGAACGTGCCACTGTTGACATGCGTTATTGGACAATAGGTGTCTATAATGCTAACGAAATTAGGTATCACCTTGGGGAAGAGCCAAGAGAAGATGAAGGCGGCGAGTTATATTCTGACCAGTTAGAATCTTCTACCTCTCCATCCAATTCTCCCTTGTCTAATCCAGACACAGGTAGTCCAGTTGAAGGAAGAGAGGACGAGCCCGATGACCCGTCTAATACTGGCGAACCAACAAACGATGACCAAGACCCACCACGAGGGGATAATCACGATGACGAAGCAAGGAGCGTACAACGGGAGCTATTTAAGGAGTTAGTAGCCTTTCGTTCATTTGCGCTAAAGAGGGTAAGCAGCGGCACAATTCGTGATTTCAAATCGTCTATTATTCCTGGAGAAATCCTACAAGATATCAATACAGTGGTAAAGAAGTCTAGTAGTGCTAAGGAAGTTGAACATATCTTTGATGAATTATTTAGTGCAGTGAGGGAAATATAAAATGGTTAGAGTACAACGAAATAATGAGTGGTATTGCATAGGGTGCGATAAAGTGCTAGGTTTTGTGCTCGGTTCTGAACTTGTGTTAGCAGAGGATATTGGTGGTAAATTAGTGCAGACACGAGGGCCTAACTTGGTTATAAAATGCCCCACTTGTGAGTCTAAAAAAGTGTGGTATACCGCAGACCCAGTAGTGCGGGCTATCTATCAACTAGTAGAAGCTATTTCTTCTGTAGCTGCAAAACGTATGGTTACTGCTGTAGCAGATGAAATTAGGAATTTACCTAAGGCAGATTCTTTAGAAGAACCTGGTAAATAAACAATTGATATTTAGGATTAATTGTAGATAGAAGAAGAGGTGAGAAATGCAAGAAAAAGGTAAATTTACTTACAGGTCTGGTACTTCATTTCCACGAGGTATGCCCATTGATGGTTGGGTTACTGAGGAAGAACGAGAAAAAATTTATACACGTTGGAAAGCTGATTGGCCTAAGCCGCTTATGGTACAGGGTGGAGTTACGATAATTACTTGTGAGCTAATTAAGAAAGTACCCCAGGCGAACTTAAACAGGACATTTGGAAAGATACTAGGCGAAAAGCTTACACAAGTAGCGACCAGACAAGCTGTACTTTAAATAAGAGGTTCAAACTATGTCAAAACGAAACAACACATTCAAGAAATTTTTTGGTGTGCCACTGTCAAAGGGTATAACTAAAACCGATGATGGCAAAGTATTTGTCACTGGTAAGTTTACTACTGATGAAGTAGACGAATTAGGGGATACCATTACCAGAGGCGCAACAGAGCGGGCTATACCCGCTTATCGCCAGTGGGGTAACATTCGCTATATGCACTTACCCAGACCAGTCGGTAAGGTTATCCGCATAGGAGAAAGCGACGGGCTTGACTGGAATGAGTTAGAAATAAAAGTTGTTGAGGCAGAAGCAGCCCAGCAGGTTGAAGAAGGTTTATTGCCCGCTCTTAGTGTAGGTATCCTTGTGCAATGGGATGATATTGAATGGGATGAAGTAAGTGGTGGACTTATTATTAACGACTATACGCTAGCAGAAATTTCCCTTGTTGACCATCCAGCTAATTATGGTGCAAAACTAGACTTAACAATTCCTGATGGCTTTCGAAAGAAGGTAGCAGAGGTGGGTTTGTTTGAAGCACGTAAAGCTTTTGGTTTGCTAGAACAGGAAGAAACTGTTATTGAGGAAGAAAAAGTAAATACTCAGCCAGCAGCGCTTGAAAAATCTCCTTCTTGTCGTCAGGAAGGCGAGACTATTGATGATTGCGTCTCTAGAAAAATACCCGAGATTCTGGAAGAGAACCCAGATATGGATAACGACCAAGCAACAGCAATTGCCTATTCCCTTTGTGAGGAAAAGTGTGCGGAGGAAGCAGAAGAAGAAACTATTGAGGAGGATATAACAGTGCCAGACACTATTGAAAACACTATTGAGGAAGAGGTTCTTGGAGAGGCTAATACTACCGAAGAGGAAGTAGCTGCCGAAGAAGAAACTGTCCTTGAAGAGGCTGCTCTTGAGTCCGAAGATGCTTTTTCCATTACGGATACTGAGGATTTGGACACGCAAGAAGAAGAGCCGATTGAAGTAACTACAGAAAGCGAGGAGGAGACTCCAGCGCTTCCTGAGCTTGATTTGGTAATTGATGAGGTTTCCAGGAAATTGCTTAACCTTTTTGCGCCAGTACTCGAAAAGCTAGATGCTCTTGCAGAAACGGGACTAGAGGACTCCACTGAGGGAGTCGAAGAGTCTGAGACTGACCCTGAGGACAGCACTGAAGAAGCTCTGCTAACTCGTGTACAGCAGCTAGAAGAGAAAGTTAATGAACTTATGGAAATCATCAACAATTTGGGTAAACCTGCTAATCGTACAGCGGCAGTTAGGTCGCTGGAAGTAGAGGAAACTGAAGAGGAACTCGAAGAGTCCTCAGAAGAACCCGAGGCACCAATTGAAATAACCAACCTACGAGATGGCTTACGAGCACATTTCAGTTCACGCAAGATGTATAAAGAGGAATAATAATTATGGCTACTATCACAGCAAAGAAAGCATTTGTAACGCACCTAAGAAAGGCTCTTGAGTCTTCTGGTGATGGTGCAGCCCTAGTGCCTTATGACCTCGACCCTGTTCTGCATGAAGAGCTATTAAAGCTACAGCCCTTGGCAGAGTTGTTAGATGTACTCCCAGCAGGAGGCAAGACCCACGAATATAACGTGCGCTCAAGTCACCCTTCCGCATGGTTCGAAGGTGAAACAACTCCCGCTAACGCAAAGAACTCTGTGTACGCACGCAAGTCCGTACAGACCAAGATTCAGAGAATCTGGGGTTCAGTAACTGGCTTCGCACAGACCGTGGATGAGGCTTTCATTGACGCACTTGCTACAGAGCTTGAGGGCTCTGTTGAAGGCATGGCTAACGTACTTGAGTATGGCGCACTTTGGGGCGCAGCAAACGATATCGGCTTTACTGGTGACGCATATCAGTACAGCGGTATTATCCCTAGAGTTTTCGCTTATGCACCAGGTAACGTTATTGACGCTGGTGGTGATAAAATCACTCTCCCAGACTTAGATGCTGCTTTTGAGGCAGCAGCAAATTTCCGTGGCATTCGCCAAGACCCCAAGATGTGGATGATGAGCATGGGTATGAAGCAAGTTGTCGATGGTCTTCAGACCGCTGTACAGCTTCCTTTGACTCAGGCAGAGCTAATGGAAGGTAAGATTACCATGGCTGCTTATGCTGATGCACCTATCTTGGAAACCGACTTCACACGTCCCGCAGCTACTTCTACCAGTCCATCAGACTTGGCTGTAGCAGAGGACGATGGTAATGGTGCTTTGGCAGCAGACCAGTACTTCTACAACATTTCCAGCGTCACCATTTTCGGTGAGCAGGTTGCAGGCGGTGAAGATAATGCTACTATCACTGGTGGTAGCGATGCTATTGACCTAACCTGGACAGCCGATGCCAATGCAGTATTGTACTTCATTTGGCGAGGTTTGGCAACTGGTAATGCAAACATGGAGCTACTCGACGTTATCCCAGCGCTAACTTACGATGCCGCAGGCACCGTTAATGGCGTTGTTGAAACCTACAAAGATACTGGCGCACGCACTCCTATTGCTGTTAAGCCTTTGTCCGCTGGAGAGGAAAACATTGTACTCGTTAACCGCAACTCCAGCCGTGGTGCCGCATTTGTCGGCAAGGTTGATGACATGGGACGACAAATTGACCGCTTGTTCTCTTATGTAGAGCTTGCACAGGTTAAGGATACCTACGACTATATGGTTAAGGGCTACTTGGCTTCTCGTCTTGTGCACCCCAACCTGGTTGCTGTGGTACGTCACGTCAAGAGGGCTTAAATGCCTGTACAACATAATACTAAGAGGCTTCCTAGTGAAGCCTCTTTTATTTTTGCGTTTGTAGATGGTAGGTAGAATCTAAGTTTAGACAGAGGTGATATATGCCTTGGACACTATGTAAGAAAGAAGATGTTACTGCCATTCACCCAATCAATGAATCAGAGTTGCAAGATTTCTGGAGTGAGACAGTTGAAGGGTTGATACGGCAGCATAAAGGCACGCCTAATTTGGGAGTGCCAACAGCTATTACCGGAGAAGTGCATAACGGTGGTGGTAGCAACATACTAGTAGTGCGTCAGCCGCCTATTGTGTCGGTTGAAAGTCTCCTGGTAAATGATGCCTCATACAGCGCTAGTGACTATATAGTGAAAGACCTGCTTATACAGCTAATTTCTCAGAAATTCCCAGAAGGTACGGCAAATGTAGCAGTCTCATATACTTCAGGGAGTACCGCTAATGTGGATGCTGTGGTTAGGTTTTGTGCGGCTACTATGATAGTAGCGATAATTAACTATAGAGGACGTGCTGGGGCTGATGGTTCTATAAAGTTTGCACAGGCAGATGTACGCATGGGCAAGCGCACCCCTAATGTTAACACTGGACTTATTGCGCATTTGACAGGAATTATGGAACAACTACTTCGTCGGGATAAGGTTAGGATAGGCTAATGGCTAGAGG
>WOR8_10009089_pt1 | contig 21043 bp, 17 predicted proteins | sample DeeMarSeWOR38_10_FD_19890 | JGI IMG/M metagenome (IMG submission 19890) | reverse complement strand
GGGCACCCGATGCCCAGTGCAGGAGTTCATGCATATAGGCCAGACCGTGCGAAGAAGAAGCCGTAAAGGTTCGCACGCCGCCGCTGGCGGCACCAATGATTGCGGCCATAGCCGAGTGTTCGCTTTCGACACATATAAAACGAGCGTTGAGGGTCCCGTTGGCGCAGTGCTCTGATAGATTCTCCACAATATGGGTCTGCGGTGTAATGGGATAGGCTGCGATCACCTGAACTTTTGCCAGTCGCACCGCTTCCGAAACGGCCTGGCTGCCCTCGGCGACCTGTTTCATATATTTTCCTCCTTCAGTGCCATGGCATTGCGGGGGCATTCTGCAACACAGAGGCCGCATCCTTTGCAGTAATCCAGGTTGATGTATCGGCGCTCATCTTCCACCGTCACCGACATCTCGGGGCAATACAGGCGGCAATAGTCACATGCATTGCAGATGCCGCAATTAAAGCAGCGCCGGGCTTCCGCCAGGGCCGCTTCCTTCGTAAGCGTGGATTCAACCGGTAAAAATGACTGAATTCGTTCCCCGGGTGGTGATACGGGTTCGATGACCCGCGAAGCACTATTAAAATAATGGGTGTTGATTTCGTTATAGGACACCATATGCGGACTTCTATCTTTGCGCTCCTTGCCCAGATATATCGTCATGGAGACAGTCGGCCCGGGCCCGACCTGACAGCCGGTAACGGTTTCGTTGACGGCATCCCATCCGGATTTGAAGAAAGTGTCAAGGGCCATGGCGGCCTGTTTTCCGGAAGCGATGGCATCGGCGACGCTTTTAACCCGGTTGGTCAGATCCCCGCCATAGACGATCGGTATGTCATCATTAATCAATTTGCAGTGGCTGAGGTCCAGACACCGGGAATTGCCGGTGGGTACCTGGTGCCAGGGCGCTTGCGGCTCAGCACCGATGGCGCTGAAGATATGATCAACCCGAAGCGTTTCGGTCTTGTCACCGTCCGGGACGACCCGGGCCCGGCCTTCGATTTCCGTGGCGCTGACCTTCATTTTCTGCAGCGTCACCACATATGGGGCCTGGCGGTCTGCGGAATCCTCGCCGGCACCCTTAATGGCGATCGGTGTTAAAAGCGTTTTAAGTTTTACGCCTTCATCCAGGGCCATTTGCAATTCAGGACTGAAGGCCGGCATATCCTGGCGCCGCCGGCGGTATACAATGATGGGGTCAATCTCCAGCCTTACCAGGGTGCGAGCCACGTCAATGGCGGTGTTGCCTCCGCCGATTACCGCCGCCGTGGGCGTAGCATTTAGCGATATTTCCTGCCGGGCCCTTATGTCATAAAGAAATTGCAGCCCGTCGATTGCCATTTGCCCGCCTTCAATTTGCAGATCGATGGCACGGCCATGGCCGCAACCAATAAAGACAGCGTCATATTGGGTTTTGAAGGCTTGCAGCATTTGAGCGGTGATGGGGGTGCGGCAATGGATGGTTACTCCCAGTTTCTCGATACGGCTGATTTCTTGTCGGAGGACATTGCGGGGCAATCGATAGGTCGGTATGCCCCAGCGCAGGATGCCGCCGGGCTCTGGCTGTGCCTCGAATACCTCGCAACCAAATCCCAGACGAGCTAAAAAGTAGGCCGCCCCCAGGCCCGCCGGACCCGATCCGGCAATGGCCACTTTTTTGCCATTGTCGGCAAGGGTCTCAATTTTCGGGGTCGCCCTGCTGCTGATCGCCGCGTCTCCTAGAAATCTTTCCAGATGGTGAATCGCTACGGGATCATCCATCTGGCTGCGGTTACAGGCACCTTCGCAGTTATGAAAACAGACGCGGCCGCATACCGCCGGGAATGGATTTTCTTCTAATACCGTTTCCCAGGCTTGCTGAATCGATTTCTGGGATAAGAGCATTTCGACTCGGCCGATATCTTCGCCCGCGGGGCAAGCGGCGGCGCATGGGGAGGTCTTTTCATCATAAAAGGGCCGGACATAACGCCAGGAACCGGTTTTATTGAGGGTCGTCGACGCAGATGAATGCGGCAAAAATAATGGGATCGAATTTTGAGTCGATTTCTTAGGGGTCATGTGTTAATCACTTTTCATCAAACTGACCTGCTCATAGGCGTCTTTGGAAGCCTGGATATTTTTATCGGGTTGGGTCGTGATTTCCGCTCGAATGGCTTCTGAAATGATATCCAGGGGCGGCATGCCCATCATCCGGGCAAAAGCGCCAATCATGGCCGTGTTAATGATCGGATGTGTTCGGGTTCCCAGGTCGCATTTGACCGCAATCTGCGTGGCGTCAACAAAAGCCAGTCGATAGCTTGAAAATGGGTCGAGCCTCGCCGGGGGTTCGGGGCTGTTCAACAGAATCCATCCACCCGGCTTTAGCCCTTTGGTCACGTCCACCCCCTGCAGCAGCTTGGCGTCCTGGACAACCACATGATCCGGTGTGTACACATTGTTGCGCGTCAGGATTTTTTGTTTGTCGAGCCTTAAATACGCTTCAACCGGTGCACCCCTTCTTTCCACACCGAACAGCGGGAAGGTTTGAACTTCGTAGCCGGCTTTGAAAAATGCCTTTGCCAGCAGGATCGAGGCCACAACCGTACCCTGGCCGCCGCGACCATGAAAACGGATTTCCTGCATTTTTTATCCCTTTTTAATCAGGATGGTGCGTCAAAGCGCCTGGTGCTGGCCCAAGCGTCCCTCATATTATATTAAATCAGTATCCCTGTCAAAGTACCGTATCGGTTTTGCCGCAAGCTGAACTCGCACTGCAACCTGCTGATAAAATAGCGTTTACACTTATATTTCAGGCTAAAGTTATGCCCCCGATTTGCCGATAATCTTTTTGTAGCCTAATTTTGCATGAAACTAGATGAGAAACTTTTATTACCGAAAGGCATGAATGGGCAATTTTATAAGCAGCAGGGACATTTCCGCTTCAGAATCGGATGACGCTGGTTTTGATGAAAAGCGTTCCGGGAAAGATCGGCGCATCCATCGGTTCCCGAAACTGAAATATCTGTTGTTTGCAGGCAGACGGGCCAGTGTGCGCCGCGCGCAAGATTGGCATGGTACTTTTTACTTTGATCGGTACAGCTCGAATATTTTTGCGGCGATTGTCCTCATCCTGCTGCTAAGCGTTCTCGACGCGCTGCTGACCCTGTATCTGATCGACCATGGCTCAACGGAGCTGAACCCGGTCATGTCCTATTTCCTCAAATACGGCCCCTTTGTCTTTATGGGAGCAAAGTATTTTCTAACCTGCGCCGGAGTTTTCATTCTATTGTTATTTCGAAATACGCTGCGAAAAAGATCAGTAGCTCACGCCCAGAATATTTTCTCCTATATCATCGGCGCCTTCACCACCGTAATCGTCTGGGAGATTTGTTTAATCTTTTTTGTTGTTTCTAAGAGCCTCAATAATTTTTGATCTGAAAGAATTACCACGAAAGCACGAAAAATCGAAAACACGGAAAAAATTAAATTTCGTGCTTTTACACTTTCGTGTTTTCGTGGTTTTATTTATCGAATAGGGTTCCCGGTGCCGCAGTGCTTGACATTTGAAGCGCAAAGCCTATTATATATAAAATTTTTGTTTTTGGAGGATGCGTTTATGCCGATTTACGAATATCAGTGTAAGGCCTGCTGTCACTGCTTTGAAGAGCTGGTGCTGTCTTTCAATGATCCAAATCCCAAATGTCCTGAATGCCAATGCGAGGATGTCGAAAAGCTTATGTCGGCGGGTTGTGTGCGCCCCCAGGGAATTGCCACCGGTTCCGGCGGCTTTAATGGCCCGGCCTGCAAGCCCTCCGGCTGAGGGATCTAGTTTAACCGCTCCCCGGTCCGGGGAGAAAAAAATGGTTTTTAAACCCCATGTCTTATTAATTCAGCTTCCGGTACCCCGTTTGAACTATGGGGTGCAGACCGGCAATATCCCCCTGGGCGCAGCCTGTCTCAAACAGACTGCCGCTATCCGGCCTGAAGTGCAGATTGATATTTTGCCCGAAAGTGTTGCTTCCTATCTTGGCGATGCCGCTTTAATGGAAATTCTCCTTGAACGTAAACCCGATATTGTGGGCTTTACCATTTACTGCTGGAATCTGGCACGCTCACTTTATTTCGCAGAAAAATTAAAAGCGCACTATGCGCCGCGTATTATCTTTGGTGGTCCTGAGATCACCCCGGACAACCGTTCCGCAATTTCGGATGCGGTCGATTTTTATGTCTTTGGTGAAGGCGAGGCTATTTTTCTCAAGCTCCTCGAGGATTCAACAAACTGGCGCAAAAAACGAGCGATGGAACCGGCCGGGGCGCTATTCAAAAAAAGTCCGAGCCCCTATTTGCAGAATTTGCTGGAGCCCGAGATTGAAAATGTGATGCTTCTCGAAACCCAGCGGGGATGCCCTTACCGCTGCGGATACTGCTACTATAATAAATCCCACGACAGTCTGACTTTTGCCGATGAAACCCATTTGCTACAGGGCGTTCAATGGGCACTCGATCAGCGCGTCAAAGAGCTGTATCTGCTGGATCCCTCCCTTAATGCCCATCCCGGACTTGAAGATCTGTTAAGAAAAATCAGCAAGATAAACCAAAACCGGCACCTTAAAATTATCAGTGAAATTCGGGCAGAAGCCATCGATGAAAAATTGGCCGATCTGTTGGTTGCGGCGGGATTTTCCTGGTTTGAAATCGGCCTGCAAAGCACCAATCCCCGGGCACTCAAGATCATGAACCGGCCCACCCACATAAAGCGATTTGCCCGGGGCGCAAGGCATTTAAAGCAAAGAGGCATCGTACCGGTAATTGATTTGATTGTGGGGCTGCCCGGCGATGACTTGCAGGGATTTAGCCGTTCTGTTCAATTTTTAGCTGAAAATAAGCTGGCGGATGACGTCCAGGTTTTTCCGCTGTCGGTTCTGCCGGGCACTGATTTTCGCTTAAACAGCCATGAACTGGGTTTGCGGTTTGATAAATCACCACCGTATACGCTGATCGAAAACGCGACGTTTTCAGGCGATGATATGCTTCTGGCCTTTGATCATGCCGAAGTCCGCTTTGATGTTGTTTTATTCCCCATGCCGGATCTGGATGCTTCCTGGACATTCGGCAAAGAACCGATGGGTGCATTTCCGCAAGATATCGCTGTCAGGATTGGAAATGGGCGGTTTATCGCCAAGCTCCAGCTGAATTCCGTCCGACCGATTTCCGAGTTGGCGTTACTGGCAAAACAGCTGACGCAGCCCTATCAGATTTTTGTGCATCCCGCTCTGCGGGATCCGGACTTTATCAAAGCGGCGATAACGGTTTTGTCCGCTGCCAACCCGTTTACGCCCTTTGAGATGGTGTTCCTGGAACCCAAACAGATGCCGGACACCCCATCGCTTCTGTCGGCCGCCAAACTGCAGCGCCCTCATTTTCTGGACCAGGATTTGCGCTACCTCTTTCCCCGCGAAGGCAACCGTGCGGTCTTGTTTACGCTGGTTTCGCGGGACGCCGAACCGAGATTCAATCGTGAAATGGAGCGTCAGGTGTTCTGGTGGGAGAAAAATCGGTTTCCCGAAATGACCGATCTATTACAACTGACCGAGTTGGATGGGATTTTAATTGATGTTGCCGGGTCAAATGGTGAAACTGAGGCGTGGCAGGACCGGTTTGCCGGACACGCTGAAAATATGCCGCCTATCAGTTTTGCGGATGTGCTGCTGCAAAGACGCTGGCTGGAGTTGACGATGCCCGATGATTACGTAGGCAAGGCCCTTAACTGGGCCTGCGTTAATTCCTAACTGTTCGGTTTTCAAAAAAACCGGCATCCAGTACGTTGCGAACGGTTTCAGCTAGATCCTTTAATTCAAGCGGTTTCATGACAAATGCCCTGATGCCCTTTTCCAAGGCCTGTTCTTCCGATATTCGTCCGCTGAATCCGGTGCAAAGAATGATCGGAATATGCGGCCGGACTTTCATTATTTCAGCTGCCAATCTATCCCCTGTCATATTCGGCATTGTCATATCGGTAATAACCAGGTCAAACTGAATCGAGTTGTGACGGAATAATTCGAGCGCTTCAAGCGGGTCGGCTGTGCCGATCACCTGATATCCGAGTCGTTCCAGTCGAACCTTGTTTAATTTTACAATAGATTCTTCATCATCGACAAAAAGGATTGTTTCTTTGCCATGGAGCAGGGTCTCATTTTCCTGTGCCTCGGCTATCGGCGCTTCGTCAATAGAACAGAGGAATATCTCAAATGTAGTACCCTTTCCGGGTGTGCTGCTTACGTTAATACGTCCATTGTGAGTTTCCACGATGCTGTGCACAACCGCCAGGCCCATACCGGTACCTTTGCCGACGTTTTTGGTGGTATAATAAGGATCGAAAATTCGTTCCATATCCTCCGCAGAAATTCCGATTCCCGTGTCGCTGATCTTAATCTTGACGTAGCGACCCGGCTCCAGGTTCAGTTCCGGATCCAGACGGGCAATTTCAACATTTTCCAGCGAGACGCTCAGAATCCCGCCGGCATTGCCGATGGCATCTGCCGCATTGGTGCTCAAATTGATCAATATCTGGTTGATCTGTGTCGGATCTGCTAACGTGGTCCAGATATCTTCATCAAAATTCTGCCGAATTTCGACATAGCTCGGCAGAGAGGAACGGATCAGCTTGAGAGATTCCCGGAGAATAACACTAATGTCTAAAGGTCTCAGCTGCATCTCGGATTTACGGCCGAAACTCAAAAGCTGGCGGATGATATCTTTGGCCCGCAGACATGCTTTGCGCACCTCATCGAGGCTTTCTTTGACCGGGTGCCATTCAGGGACATCCCGGATTGCCAATTCGGTGTTGCCTAAAATAATGGATAATATATTGTTAAAATCATGCGCAATACCGCCGGCCATCGTGCCGACAGCCTCCATTTTTTGAGATTGCCGCAGCTGGGTTTCCAGTTTTTCTTTATCTTCCTCGGCGCGTTTACGGTCGGTAATGTTTCTGGCAGCCCCGGCTATTAATACCGTCTTACCGGTTTCATCTATGATCGGTGATTCTTCGATTTCTAATAAAATATTTTTCCCGTCTTTGCTGCGGCCTTCAAGTATATAGGGTTTCTGCTTTTCTCCGGTTTGAATTGCTTTCTGAGTGATTTCAAATCCAGCCTGATTAATCGGATTGCTGGTCATCAGTTCCATCCATTTAACTTTGGTTTCATCGGGTGTATACCCAAAAAAATCAATGCTTTGGGGGCTTACGTAGGTTAAATTATGATCGGTGTCATGCAAATAAAACAATTCATTACTGTGCTCGATAATATTGCGAAGCTTCTGTTCGCTTTTCATCAGGGATGTTTCAGTCTGCTTGAGCCGGGTAATTATTTTCGATAATTCTTCGGTCTCTCTTAGATAAAGATTGCCGGTTCTCTCCGCGATTTTTTTGTAGTACTCGATTTCTTTTCTTGCCTTTTCTAATTCCGTTTCCATACGTGCCAGGACCAGTAAAACACCCGTCCAATCAAGGCCTCTGCTTCTTCCCAGCAAGGGCGCCACCTCTACTCCAGAATAAAATCCAAACAACGGAGTGTTGTAACGGTTGAATATATTCTGAACTTCTGATGCCTCCTCGGTTAAGGTCTCTGATAGTATTGCCGCCCGACCCGCGCAATCAATATATAGCCCGAAAACAGGTTTTTCTCCTTTTGCCATTATTTTTTCAAACAGTTCTGTTGAATTTTTTAGTACGGATTCCATCATCATTTTGTTGTTTCGCAACATGAAGAGGATTTCGCTGCCTTCCACCAGATCCGGTTCAAAAAGTAAAATGCCCTCCCTGTCGGGTAAAACACCTGCAATCAGTCTGTTTACAAATTGATTTTCCCTGAATTCTTCAAATTTTCCCCCATAATTTACACCGATGGTCAGGCGTCTGACCGGCATCTGGGTGCTCCACTCCTTGCTGCCATACTGATCATCAATCATATCTGTCACCGGTTTTCCATCCACTTCATAAAGAACCGGTCCTTCAGCTCTGGTAATCGTATGATAGATTCCATCTTTGGGTACGCAGCCGTGCATAATGGAAAAATACGGTTTAAAATCTCCAGCCAGCAATGATCCCACAACGCACTGGCTTTCAACAGAAGAGCCGCAAAATTGCTTCGTAGCGTTAAACTCATAATCCCCGACCAGGCCCGCGCCTACAATCGGCACCTTTAAATTAAGTTTTTCTTCAATTCCTTCAATTAAAGGCGGCGAACCGTTAATTGCGGGAGGGGAATTTTCTGTCGGCGCATTTTTAATTGAATCATAAAACATCAGCAATAATCTGCCATCGATGGTGTTTGACAACTTCTCGGCCAATCGCTGACCGGCCAGTTTTTCATTTTTATGCAGATTATTTGCATAACCCTCGGTATGCTGCAATGTATCCGATTCAATTATGGCAGCACCTGCCGGAAAACCATCATATGAAAGGTGTTCATTCGTGATGATGCCAATGGCAGAACCGCCGATTATGGGCACTTTGTTCCCGACCAGCGTCTGGAGCCCTTTAAAATACGCATCATGATCAACCCGGCCGCCACAAAAGGCGATCACAAGCACGGGTTGGTCGATTCGTCCATTCTTCATCGCATCTTCAGCGACTTTCTCCCCTAACCGAAGTGCGTTTTGATCGTTTGCGTATCCGATTCCAACCTTCAACTGTCTCCTCCTATTTTATTTTTTTCAGCGCTTAACAGGTGAAACTATTTTACCATTAAAATTCTGAATTAAAAAATATTTTCAGTTAAAGATCAAATCTGGCATTTTGAATTAGAAACTTTTGAGTGAATATTGCAGTCTGCAATAATTCATTTGAAGAAAGATAAGTCTTAATGCATTCATTGGTGCTCAGGCCGTTGGGCTTAAATTCGGCGCAGGTTGATAATGGTGAAACCGAGGAATGGCAGGACCGATTTGCCGGAGACGCCGAAGACATTCTTTTACTCAAATTTTCCCTGAGCAAGCTTTGCGTGGACCTCATTGTGATCTTCCGCCGCTGGCGGTGGCTGAACCACGTGTAAGATTGTCAGCTCAGTCAGGGCCTTAATTCCTCTTTTAGCGCCTTTAGGGATGATGATTAAATCGTCTTTTGCGGCAGTCAAGCGTTCATCCCCAGCCACAACCTCTGCCTCTCCTTCGAGGATATACAAAACCAGATCGACTCCCGGCGTGTGAACAGGAATAAACTGGCCTTTTTTAAAGTAAGCCAGAACAACCTTAATTTCGCTGCTCTGGTATACGACGTTGGGCGCAAAATTTTTTTCGCCAAAGGACTTTAATTCTTGCGCATTTACCTTAACGATTTCAGCCATGTTAGGCTCCTTTCACTGGTAATTTGCCGAATATGAGCTCCGCACGTCTCAAACGAACCAGCATTGAACTTGCCGGTCAAATCATAAACAACAGAAGGCCCAGAATTATAGCGAAACCGGATACCCCGAATGTCATCAGAATTTGATTTTTAATAGAAAAGAAACCATCCTGTGTCATCTGGCGAGAAAGCCTCACATCATCGGCAATTAATTCCAAATCAGGTCGAGGCAACCCCGTTACCTCCTGTAATGCATCCAGTGTGTATTCAGTCTTTTTCAGATTCTGTTTTTCCTGCCGCAAGATGTCCGCGCGTTCAAGTGCACGCTTGCGAATTTTTTTTCGGATCTTTGCTTCTAATTTATGATTCATTTTTCCTCCTTCATTTTTAATGGTATCCGGAAGAAAATCAGGGTCGCCTGTCTCAGCGGACGGTTTTTTGCCTTGATGGCTTATTACATACATGATTAGTATCTTTCAGTGTGGTTTCTAGTCAATAAAAGGTTTTATTAAGATGGCACTGAGAGAAATTCTGCGGGATCTCACATCTATTTTTATGAATGTTATGGGATTTGTCAATCCACTCCAAATTGCGAATTAATCGCGGCAAGATGCCGCTCCCACAACTTTAAGGAAACAAATCAGAGGATATTGCAAATTTTCAAAATAGTGGGATCCCGCTAAACGAAAGAATCATACGCTACGCTTTTGAAGCGAATTGTGCCTTGCTCTCGAACATGATCTGAGGCCATGAAGCCACTTTCATATTTTTAAAAAAAATGGGCCGTTTCGGGTTTACTCAACCAGAAATCGGCCCATTTCTTGTTTTCGGATTTAACGGATTTATAATTCCAGCGATTCCCCGGGGTTCATTACGGTTGCTTTTGCGGCGGTTTCCTTTTGCACCTTTGCTGCCCAGGCATTCGGGTCCTGTTTGATGACGTCAAACGTGTTGTAGTGAATCGGAACCACCTGTGCGGGCTCGATCAGTTTGACGGCCCGCAGGGCGTCGTCGGGGCCCATGGTGAAGTTATCACCGATGGGTAAAATTGCCAGATCGATCCCTTCCTCACCGATCAGCTTCATGTCATAGAAAAGGCCGGTGTCACAGGCGTGATAGATTTTTTTGCCTTCAATATAGAACAAAAACCCGCAGGGGTTGCCACCGTAGGATCCGTCCGGCAGCGCCGATCCGTGCTGGGCGATGGTCAGCTTGACCCTTCCCCAGGGATAATCGAAGCCGCCGCCGATGTGCTGTGGATGCGTATTTTCGACTCCCTGGTTTGCCAGCCAGGTCTGGATCTCATAATTTGAGATCACGGTGGCATGGGTTCGATTGGCGATGCTTACGGTATCACCCACATGATCACCGTGTCCGTGAGATACCAGGATATAATCCGCTTGAATCTCATCGGCCTTGCCGGGTGCCAGGGGATTGTCAGTCAGGAAGGGGTCAGTAAGTAAACGGGTTTGATCGGTTTCGATTAGAAAACAGGCGTGACTGTACCAGGTTATTTTGATGGCCATCTTGCATCTCCTTTTTAAATAAAGGTTGATGAACTCGTAAAAAGTCGAATTCATCAAGTGTCTGGTGTTTCGTGTTTGGTTTTTGGTACGGAATAGATGATGCTATATCGGTATGTTAGAATACTAAACACTAAACACCAAATACAAAACATACTCGTAAAAATTTTGATTTTCTGACTTTTTGCGAGATTATCAAGGATTATATAAATTTCTCTATTTTTGCGTCTTTGCGAAGCGTTTCAATGTAAGCGTTGGCTTCTGCATCCGTCTTCTGCTTCTTCAGGTGTTCGTTAAGTCGATCTTTGACTTCTGCATAGGTCATCTTTTTTGCGGGCTTTTTGTCATTGACTTTGATCAGGTGGTATCCGAACTGGGTTTCTACAATTTCGCTGGTCTCGTCTGGTTTTAGGCTAAAGGCCGCCTCTTCAAAAGGCTTGACCATCTGGCCGCGCCTGAAGTAGCCCAAGTCTCCTCCTTTCGGGCCGCTGGGCCCCTCGGAATAGGTTTTGGCGAGGGTCGCAAAATCCTCTCCTTTTTTCACTTTTTGCTGAACGTCTTCAATCTTTTTGCGGGCTTCGGCTTTCTGGTCAGCAGGTGCATCAGCCTGCACTTTGATTAAGATGTGACTGGCTTTTATCTGCTCGGGTTGCTGGAAAAGCTGCGGATTCTTATCGTAAAAGGCTTTGGTTTCTTCATCGCTGACCTTGATCTTTTCGGTGACTTCTTGGTCTATGAGTTCCTGGATGGCCATACCGCGCTCGATCTGCGCCTGTACGTCTGATTCGGTGAGACCCATGTTACTCAGCAGTTTCTTAAATTCTTCTTTGTTCGGATATCGTTGTTGGATTTTTTGAAGTTGTTCTGATACGGCTTCAGATTTTACCTGAATCCCCTTTTTCTTGGTTTCCTGGAAGAGCAGTTCGCGGTCAATAAGACTTTCCAGAACCTCATTTTTCATCTGCGCCATTTGCACATCGGGAATCTGTTGTCCACCCGGCGCAGCTCGCCTGACGAAAAAATCCAGTTCTCGGTCATACGTATCTTTGCTGATGGTAACGCCGTTGACCACGGCGACCTTATCCCCGGGCGCCTTTTCATCCTCTTCGGCCCAGGCCAAAGCTGACACCAGTATTACGGTCAACACCATCATTGTTCTTATCACCGGCCGGATCTGAGAAAAATTCATTTAACGGTCTCCTTTTAAACTAAAGTCAAAAAAAAAGGACCGCAAAGAGCCCTTTCTTTTAAGTAAAATTAGAAGTTTTTATTTAAAAAGATATAACTCTGGATTTTGCGGGTCGCTACAATTCATATCGACCCCGTTTTTTAAATCGATTCTGGTATTATAAAACACTGCCGATAAATTTTCAACCTGAAAACAAAGACCTTAACTTCATTAACAGGCTCAAATCGCCTTCAACCTGATAGCGCCCGCTCATAAAAGCCTGCTGCCCGTCCAGCTCGCCTTTTGATATCGCCAGCCAGACTTCAGCCGGAGTTTTGATGATGACCCCGGGGTTTTTTGCCGGTCCATCGTGATACGAACATTTACCTCCGCTGATTTTAAGATGGGCTGTAAATTTTTCCTCCCCGCTGATCACAAACTGGTAGATGGCTTCAAGGCCATTGCTTTCAGCGGCATTGAACCCCAACGGCATCATTTGCAGCAGCTTCGCACAGTTTCTGGCTGCCTGCGGCCCCCGGCCGGCGGGTTGTGCTTGCTTGCCTATTTTTTTGCCCTTCTTCTTATGTTGTGCGATCAACTCCTTGATCCTGGCATCCCTTATTTGCGGGTTAAACCGCGGCTTATGGGTCGTTTGCTGAATATATTTTTCAAAACCATCAAAAAGGCCCTGGGCCTGCCAGTGTTTAAAGTCGTGTTTCATGACGGTGTCTTTATGGTTTTTTACCAGATCGCCCATGAATTGATAGAAGCGTAAATCACGGTCAGTTGCCGGATAGCGACGCTTTTCTTTTATGGCGCGCGCCAGATCCCGTGCCAGATCCTGTGCCCGGGTGGTGACCGTTTCGACCCCCAAAAACTCTCCCGGCCCAACCGATATGGCCGTTAACGTCCCCACCGCAAAACCACCGTATATCCTGAGAATATCGGCCAGATAGTCACCAACCTCGGTTTCGCCTGAACCGGCGGATACACAAACGGCCAGACCGGGCTTCCAGGCCGAGCGGGGTTTATGGCCATATGCCAGGCTGCGGTCCAGAAAAGCTTTCATCTGGGCGGTGACGCTGAAAATATAAACCGGTGAAGCCAAAATAATCCCATCGGCCGCCAGCAGCCTTTTGGCAATGCTGCGATGATCATCATCGATCCAGCATTTGCCTTTTTCCAAACAAAAACCGCAACCATAACAGTAGTCGATTTCTTTTTCGCAAAGATTGATGATTTCAAGATTAAATCCTGCATGCGACAGCGGATCGCGCAGCATCTCGATCATCATGGATGTATTGCCCACCCTGGCATGGGGCGAGCCGTTGATGGCAACAATAGTTGGATTTTCTGACATTTTGAGTTCCTCCATTTTTTCACTGATCTTCTTCCGCCGCTTTGAGGTCGGTCATAGCGGCTACGCGGCGCTGAAACAATCGATCGATAATATAAGCCCGCATCATGCGGGCGGATTTAACCAGTTCAATGGTTAGCGCGGCATCTTCGTTATAGGGCAGATGATGGGTGAGGCGTTTTCGAATTGCCATTTCATGGTCCACGATCTTTTCACAGAGCGCGACATATTCGGTCATATCCTCGCTGCCCAGGCCGAAGGCCGAAACCGTTGCGTACATTTTACCCATACCGATGTCCTGCGGGTCGAAGAGATCATCTTGCAAAGGCAAAAGCAATTTGGCTTCTAACAGGTTTTCTAGCTGTTCCCGGTTTAATCCGGTGGTTGCACAAAATTCGGATGTATCTAGCAATCGCGTATCTTGCGCCCGGCCGAATATGATGGTGTCCAGTTCGTTGAAGATTGAAAAATCTAAATTCTGCCCCTTTTGGGCCAGCACCTGCTTGATTTCAGATAATGATAAGCGGTGGCGGTGCTGGAGGTGCTGGATGTATTGAATACGGCCGATGCAGGCCGAATCGTAATAGGCCATATTCGGGCTTGTTTTCTGCGGTTCCGGAAGCAGACCCTGGTTTAAATAGTGCAGTATCGTCGATTTAGGAACACCGGTCTCCTCGACCAATTCCTTCATTCGCAGCCCCGGCTTTGACGATTGGTTTTTTTTGCCCGCAGCCGACATTGGCGACCTCCTTAGAAGTTGATTGGTAAAGTTGTTTTATTTGTATATAGTACAAAGTGTAACGTGTCAAGTAATACTTTACACTTAAAAATTGAAATTTCATGAGAACTGAATGTTTCATTCAAAATCCCAGCTCTTTATCTACAAGGATTTCATAATATTGACCCCGATCTTCTATTAAAGGCATCTGGGTATGGGATGTCGAGGGCAACAAATATATGGACTGCCTGTCGGCGTATTCGGCGGTCAACCAGGGCCACTGCCACCCGAAAATAATGGGCACCATGATCGAACAATCACAGATACTGACGCTTACCTCCCGGGCGTTTCGCAACAATCAACTGGGACTGCTTTATAAAGAACTCTGTGATCTTACGAATTCTCATAAAGTCCTGCCGATGAACAGTGGCGCTGAGGCGGTGGAAACGGTTATCAAGGCGGTTCGCAAGTGGGGTTATCAGATCAAAGGGGTTCCGCAGGATCAAGCTGAAATCATCGTTTGTGAAAATAATTTTCACGGACGCACGATTACCATTGTCGGTTTCAGCACGGATAAACCCTCACGGGAATACTTCGGTCCCTTCACCCCCGGTTTTAAGATTATTCCTTTTGGCGACAGTGACGCGCTTGAAGCTGCGATCACACCGAACACGGTCGCTTTTCTGGTAGAACCCGTTCAGGGTGAAGCCGGCGTAATCATACCGCCCAATGGCTATCTGCGCAAAGCCAGATCCATCTGTTCGCAAAACAATGTCGTCTTAATCCTGGATGAAATCCAGACCGGCCTGGGTCGCACCGGCAGACTGCTGGCCGAAGAACATGAGGGGATTGAAGCCGATCTGACCCTAATCGGCAAAGCGCTTTCCGGCGGTTTTTATCCTATTTCAGCGGTGCTTTCCAACAAGGAAGTCATGGATGTTTTACGCCCCGGTGAACACGGCAGTACCTTCGGCGGCAACCCGCTGGCCTGTGCCGTTGCGCGGACGGCACTTCAGGTTTTGGTCGAAGAGCGTATGATTGAAAACGCCGCGGTGATGGGGGATTATTTTTTATCGAGCCTGTCTAAGATCCGGTCACCTCACATTAAAGAGGTGCGGGGCAGGGGACTCATGCTGGCGGTTGAGCTGACGCCTGATGCCGGCGGTGCCCGCAAATACTGCGAGGCCTTGATGGCGCAGGGCTTGCTTTGCAAGGAAACCCATGAAACCACGATTCGCTTTGCCCCTCCGCTGGTGATTACTAAAGATGAAATCGACTGGGCCCTGGAGCGTATCGAAGCGGTTTTGAGCTCCGGCTAAAAATCACCTCCAGGCTCTATTTTCTTGATTTAGCTCACCGCAGAGACGCAGAGCCCGCAGAGTTTTTTTATAAAAAAATTTTCTCTCTGCGGTCTCTGCGTCTTTGCGGTGAATCCATTTTATAAGGAAGAAAAAAGGAAGCCGCACACAGCCTTGGGGTAAAAAAAGGTGGATTTTGGCGGCATGGTGCAGCCGCAGCCGCAGACCTGTTTCACATCCTCAATGCAAACGTCTTTGGTAATGATCGCCATCTGGGCTTTATCCTTCATAACGGCGGTCATACATTTTGTGAAATTTCTTTCATATTCGATATTCGCTGAGGTATTTTGCTTTTTCCCCGGAATGCCCAGAATATCCTCAATGATAAAATAATGCGCCACCGTCAGATCCTGCTGTTTTACCTGCTCCGGGAAATTCCATTTTAGCGCCGCAAAGGCTTCCGGCTTTAACCGGACCGCATACGCATTTTCCTTAAAAACAAGCCCAAATGTCCAGGGTTTGCCCAGAATGAACTCGTGGATATCACCTGGATCCGTCACCGGCTTAATCCTAAAATTCTGCTCAAAGCTTTTCATGATGTCGGCTTCATCAAAATTGTCCAGATCTTTGATCAGGCGATGGGTCGGCAGTATTCGAAGGTCGTTCGCTTCGGTGTTGGTGAGCCACATCAGGTGATAATTGTAATCTTCATCGCCTGTATGGGCCGGATTATTCGCCATTTTCTGCTTCATATAGGCCAGAGAACCCGCATAGCGGTGATGGCCATCCGCCAGAATAACCTGTTCGTTTTTCAGCCGTTCAACAAATCTGACAATAATGGATTCATCCTGGATGATACCCATTACATCTTTTACCCCCTGGTAATCCTCTGCTTCGCAAATCGGTTCCCGGATGCAGGCATCCATGTACGGTTCCAGCTCAAATGATTCATCCGTGTATAACCCGTGCGTTGGACTGGCGTTCAACCGGGTTTCGGTTAGCAGCTCGATCTGTCCATCGACCGCTTCATCCATGGTGTTTTCATGCCTTAATATGATGCCGTCCTGCCATTCATGGACTCTGATCTTACAGATAAACCCCTTGCGGCAATAGGGTTTGGGTTCAGACGGTAAAGAAAAATATTGATAATATACATAGATGCCGGGCACCGGATCCTGAATAATATACTTTTTCTGTTTCCATTCATTCAAAACCGCTGCCGCGTTTTTAGCCGGCTGGTCCCCACGGGGAATTGAGAGGTGAATGCTGTTGAGCGGGTTACCGTAAAGTGTCTCCCGCTGCTTTTCAGAGGCCACATCAAACAACGGCGAAGTTAGCTCCCCGATATTTTTTAATAATGATGGGCGATAACGCCACGATTTGAATGGTTTAATCTCTGCCATGGCTCAACAAACCTTGGATTGACGTTCAACGGTAACCATTGAAAGGTGCCTTTATGTGACCGCTGATTATAGAATTGAATCGTAATATATTCAAGCATCATATTCATCTGGCCACATCGCCGCGCCGGTCAAAATATTTCCAGAACCAAAACAACTGCAATCCATTTCGTGCGGTTTGTTTTAAAGCCTTTATATGACTATCGTAAAAATATGTAAAATAGAGTAAATTAGAATGAAATAGAGTAAAAATAAGTCAAAAAAAAACAGGGTATTCTAAACCCTGTCATTTATAGCAAAGATTTTTTAAATCGTTCTGATTATAAGTCTCTGTAAGCTTCCCTTAAGTCCATCACTGCTCTTCTGTTGACAAAAGAGAGCCGGCGGCGATCAAATCCACTGCGGCGTTCGGTTCGTATCCTTCTTTCCGGGCCCAGGTATAATCCATTTTTTTGTCGACGGTCAGAGCCTGATCGCGTACCCCAATTGTCGTGAAAGTACTTGGTTGCCGTGTCCGCGTCGCGCAACGGTTTCAATAACGCATCCATGTTTTCACCATCTGGCTAATGTTTAACCGTAAATTTTTGACTACCTTCTTCTCTTGGCTAGAAGAATGCTTGGCGGGAGTTGCTACTTTCAAACGGTAAAACTGGCCTTTGTCCGCTAGCACCATTCCATATAGTACTATTTTAAGTGAAGCAACAGTTTTTTTGATTTATTTACTAAATTCAAATTAAGCTATTCGAATCACTCTTAAATGACTATAACGATCACTTAAATAATAATTTTAATTCAGCCATATGGGTCATTTTTGAATTCTTGTGGGATTACAACTGGATGGGTCCTAATTGAAAATGATAATGTCCATGTCAGAATCAAATCCTATTCAATGGTCAACCCCGAAAGCGCTGCAATTTCTTTCATCATACGGTTAACAAAGGTGTCTGCGGTTAACGTCGGATCGGTATGAAACGCTTTGCCGAAGTTTATGCGAACACGGGTTCGCCAGCCGTTGGTTGCATAATTGATGCCGACGGGAATGAAGGGAAGCTTCAGCCGGGACAGCACAAATTTCACCATGCCGGTCTGGCCGGGTCCCATTTTGTTGCGGTAATAGGTACCTTCCGGGAAGATAACGACCCCTTCACCCTTTTCAAGCAGTTGAATGGTAGCCTGTAAAAAACGCCGGCTTTCAAGGGGTCGTTGCCGGTTCAAAGGGATGCCGCCCAGTGCACTGAAAAACCGATTGCTCAAGGGATTTTTAAATAGCTCATATTTGGCGATATAATAAAGCGGGCGCGGCGTGGCGAGGCTCAACAGCGGGATGTCTTGCCAGCGCTGGTGTTTGGACAAAAGAATAAAGGCCCTGTCTCGGGGCAGATTTTTCAGACCCCCAGCCTCAATGCGAAAAAAAGGCCTGAGCAATAGCCTGACAAGAATAATGATAACCTGAAAAAAACCTTCATTCCTGCCCGGTGGTTTTTGATTTTTCTTGTATTTTGACCGGACGGGCACCCTATTCACAGCAAATCAATCTTCCTTTTTTATTGAGCATGTTTTTTTTCTTTTATGACCATTGTCAAGATCGCCGCGATAGCGGCCAATATGGTCGAATATATAAAAATGATTTGGTAGCTCCCGGTTTTATCAAAGATCAGGCCGCCCATGTAAGCCCAGAATCCGCCCCCTAAATGGTGAACGGTGGTAATAAAGCCGGAGATCATGCCCACGTGGGCGAAACCGTACAATCTGCCAACCAGGGTTGTGGTCAGCGGGGCGGTGATCAGCCAGGTAAATCCAAAGCCCGCCGCAAAAATGTAAAAGCTGAGTGGCGTGCGATATTTTAGAATCAGCGCAAATAATAACACCCGCAAAACAAAGGTGAGGGCAATCGGGATTTTGTTGCCGATCAGATCCGAAATCGGCCCTGCAACCAGGATGCCGCCCAGACTCATCAAGCCGTAAAGCGCCAGCATGTTGGCGGCTGCAGTGGGCGAGATACCGTAATCGGTCACAAAGGGAACCAGATGGGTGGCCACCAGGAAATCACCGCTGCCGCAGATGAGCATAAATAGCAGAAAAAACCAGAAAGAGTATGTTTTCATGGCCTGGGGCAGATTCAGGTCCGGGTCGTGGGCGGGAGATACGGTTGATGATTTACGGTCGCCGGCATCATTTGCATGTTTATGACCGTAAGGTTCAAAACCCATATCGACCGGATTGCCCTTAATTACCGTGAACGCCAGAACAGTATTGATGACCAGAACAAGCAAACCGATCAGCAGGTAAGCGATTCGCCAGCTTAAATTTAAAACAAACTGATTGAAAAGGGGCACCAGTATAAATTGGCCCAGGCAGGTGCCGGAGAGCGCCAGGCTGATCGCCAGGCCCCTGCGCTTTTCAAACCATTTACTCATCAAAGAGGCGATCAGCGGCACAGAAGCGCCACCGGTTCCCGTCGCCGTTAAAATGCCGTAAAAAAGATAGAATTGCCAAAGCGAACGAACCAGTGCGGTGCACATATAGCCGCCTGCCAGCAGGACGGTTGAAACAAAAATTACCCATCGCGGCCCGTAACGATCGTAAAGCTTACCGCCGACACTGAGAGCCAGCGCGAAGAAGACCATATTGAGAAAAAAGACCGATGAGATTGAGGCCCGATTCCAGCCCAGTTCGGCCATCATGGGCTTAAACATGATCCCAAAAGAAAACCGGGCACCGGATTGGAAAAAAAGGAGTAAAAAACTGGCGGCCAATACATACCAGCCATAAAAAATACGGGAAGATGCGGCATTTTTTGGCGAAAAGATCATACCGTTCCATTCTGAATACGCCAGCGAAGTCTGCTCGGCTTAGCGAAAATTGGATTTAATATAGACCTAAATGGGGCGATTGTCGAGGTTGAAAATTCACCTCTGGAGGACCGAAGATCCTTCTCTTGAGGCTTGTCGCTCGTAAGATCCCGCCGAAGCGGGGAGATACAAGAAAGATGATTGTAAAACGGTTATCATAAACTATGCGCTTGAAACTGGCATACAATATCCTTATATAAAGAAATAGTTTGAAATCTGGCATTCACCACGAAGAATATGAAGATGCACGAAGATGAATATAATTTTTTCTCAATTCACTACTTCGTGTCCTTCGTGAACTTCGTGGTGAAATCTAAACGGGCGCAAACATTAATGTCGTTGTACACAGAGGGAAGATGGATATGACCAACTGGATTCCGTTTGTCGAAGGCGAATACGCAGTGGAACAGGCGCTTATCATTGCACCCGACAACCGTGCGGTTGCGGTTGAAGATGCCGTTATAGAGGTCTATGCCGGACCGCAGGGCCGGCGACACCTGAAAGGCAGTGGCCGGATTCAAAACATCCTTCTGGTGGAACTGCTTGAGGACACTGACGATCTGGATCTCATCCTGGATCTGGGAGATGAGTTTCAATACCGGCTCAGCAAGCCCGAACTTCAGTCCGGAAAGTTCTTTGCCCCGGACGCCAAATCATCGCTTCAATTCAGGCCTTCCACCGCCTGGGAGCAGATTCCCCGGGCTGATTTTGAGCACCTGATATCCCGACTTGAGATCATCGGTCTTTAAAAGAACCCATCCCTTGCGCCGTCGATCGACACCGATTTCGAACCAAAAGACATTTTTGAGAAGGGTTCTAATAACCGCGCTCTACGTCAACGACATGCAGCAAGGGGCTACCGGTTTTGGTTCGCTGATAATTTTCAATAATTTGCGGCGCCACGGCTTTGGGATAGGTAATGCTGGAGATATGGGGAGTGACAATAATTTTGGGGTGGCTCCAAAAAGGATGGTCCTCTGGCAGGGGCTCGGCCTCGAACACATCCAGACAGGCGCCGTCCAGTTGTCCCGAATCCAGTGCAGCGAGCAGATCTTTTTCAATCAGGTGCTGTCCCCGGGCGATGTTGATCACATAGGCGCCGGCGGGCAGTTTATTAAACGTTTTTTGGTTTAATATGCCCTTTGTTTTCGGAGTCAAGGGCAGCAAGCAGATGAGGATGCGGGTTTGTGATAAAAAATCATCCAGCGCTTCGTCTCCGGCCAAACATCTTACCCCTGCGATGTCCTTTGGTGTTTGACTCCAGCCGCTAACCGGAAAGCCCAGATAGCTTAGCTTTTTTGCTGCATCTTTGCCGAGCTGTCCTAACCCCATGATGCCAATACGCATATCGGCAGCCAGCAACGGTATCCGGGGCCGCCACTTCTTTTGAGACTGATCGGTGCGGAAG
>WOR8_10001875_pt1 | contig 21044 bp, 16 predicted proteins | sample DeeMarSeWOR38_10_FD_19890 | JGI IMG/M metagenome (IMG submission 19890) | reverse complement strand
TCCTCATTTGAGGTATTTATTGCCAAACGCTCTTAATGCTTCTTGGAACATCTGAACAGGTGCTGCAGTTAATCCCGCTCCAATCTGTCCTATTCCTGCATCTTTATGTGCTATACCAGTATTAATTAAGGGTGTTTCGTTAAGTTCTACTACTTTTCTAATATCAATTCCGAAAGGTGCACCTTTAAAGTTAAGAATGGGAATAGTAAATATTCCACTCTTACCAGCAGTAATTTCATACATTCGTCTAGTTCGAGAAATAGCTTCATCAGCTGATCCTCCAACAAATGAAACTATTGCAGGGGATGACGCCATTGAAAAACCACCTATCCCTATAACTTCAGATATCGTTGAATCCCCAAGATCAGGACAAGCATCTATTTCTGAATATCCTGGGAAGTATAATCCGTCAACCATGGTAGCTGGTGAGGTAAACCATTGTCTTCCAAGAGCTGAGACCTGAATTCCAATATCGGTACCATTTCTTGCCATAGCTACGACTAACGAACAGTAATCAATATCTCGTGCTGCATCTGCGATTAATTTAGAATGAGGCATTGATAGGTTAAGATGAAAGATGTCTGCATTTTCTTTAATAAAAGAAAAAATATCTTTGGCTATTTTACTATCAACACTATCATAAAGGTAAGGAACAATTTCACTTAGGAACAGATAAGTTCCTGATCGATTTCTATTATGTCCTTCATCTCCCATGTGTAATGATTCTGCAATGATGGCTTTAATATCAATTCCTTTAGAAGACCTTATTGTTTTTTTAAGAGATGGAGCTAAAATTTCTTTCATCCAGATAAGTCGATCTAAGACATCTTTTCCCCAACCTCCAAATCTCATGACTTTGCCCCTTCCTTCATTAATAGTACAAAACGCTTTTTTCTTAGTTTCTGGATCTTCTAATACAAATACGGGTTGATGCGGGGCTGTTATTCCAGTCATTGGACCAACAGTGTCATGATCATGATTACAATCGAAACTGATCTCTCCTGATGCTGCTAAAGTATATCCTTCCTCCAGATCATTCGCTAGCCCCTCAAAGACTAAGATACCTGCGATGGCTCCTTTGAGGGGGCCAGACATTCTCTCCCATTCAACTGGTGGTCCTGCATGAAAAATAGTTTTTTTAGTCATTCCAGGAATTATATTAATGGCTTCGAGCTCAATATCAACTAATTTGGGTCTGATTTTTTCCATTTTCAACAATGCTGTATTGTTTGCTTCAGTAATTTTCTTCTTAATATCCATCAAATCAAGTCCTGTGTTCATTATAAAAGCTTGGAAAGTAATTCTAATAATTCTGGGTCTCCCCCTGCCGGAGGTGTCCATTGAAGGTGAAAAGTTTGAATTCCTTGGGTTTCACAGGAATCTGCAAAGGATTTTAATCCAATATTAACAATAACCGGACCTTTTTTCAGTAAATCATCTAGATCTGACAGATACTCACTTCCTCATTTATTTGCTTCCTAAAAGCAATATACGATGCTAAAAGTGCTGCTTGTGCATTTGATGGCATAATATAAACTCCAAGATTCTTCAAAGTTATGAGTATTCCCTCATAATCCTGAGGATCAAGTTCAGTCCCACAGACATGTGCAATGATTGGAATTTTTTGTTTTTGATCTTTCCAAATGGTTAATGCCTCCATCATATCTTTCACAGGATTTATATGCGATCCAAACCCAAGAACAAAATCGATTAATATAACAGCAACCTGAGGATCCTTAATTTCTCTTAAAAATCGCCTTGTCCTTTCCGTTTGGTCAATCATGGGATGAGGTCTCCCGATAGTAAATTCATCTGCTCCGAAATCAATCAATGTATGCTTTTTACTTTTATTTGGATCTTCAATTAAGGATGTTCTTTCTAGGTGAACATTAGTCCAAAGCGTCTCTTTTTTAGGGAGGTGTTCTAAGATGATCATAGCTGATTCAAATGTAAATGTTCCCCCTGCATAAAGCCCTCGAATGTATTTCTGATTAGCTGATAGTGATTTTACACTTTGATTGATGAATAAAGATACTTCAGAAAGATTTGAAAAGTTCTTCACAATTCTTTTCAATGATTTTTGTTTAAAGTAAAATTGCGCAGAAAATGCTGCTTCTTCTAAGGTACGAACAGTAATCGTATTGGAAGACTCACAAAATCCAGGCTTTTTCCCAAGAAAATTGATAATAATACTTTTATTACATTTTTTAACAAAGTCAAGGACCCGATTTAGAGTAAAATCTTCAGGGGGTTTCGAAATGATAATAATTAACTCGATTGTGGGATCCTTTTCTAACGCTAGCAAACCATCAATCATAGAAATACCCATGACTTTATCTTTCACATCATTCGATCCTGTTCCCAGAGCATGCTTAGTACCCACCCCAAGATGATGACACAATACCATGACTTCTTGAGTTCCTGTCCCAGATGCTGCTACAATACCAATTGGACCTGGTTGAACAACATTAGCAAAAGCTAGTCCTACATTGTTAATCATTGCAGTGCCACAATCAGGTCCCATTAATAATAGATTTCGCTCATGGGCTTCTTTTTTAAGGCGAACTTCATCTTCAATAGACACATTATCTGAAAATAGTAATACATTAACATTATTTTCAAGTGCAAGGTGTGTTTCTCGGACTGCATATTCTCCTGGAACCGATATAATTGCTAAATTAATATCAGGATTTGAGAGTGAAACGCTTCGTAATGATCTATATTCAAATGTGGTATCAAGACTGGATTCGGTTTCTTTAGTTAAAAATTGAATGATAAAATTGACAGCATTATCTGCATGAGTTTCAGATTTTGCTTTGATAGAAATAATGATATCGTTAGAACCTGCCTTTTTAGCTTCCTCTGTTAATAAATTGACCTCCTCAAGTAATGGTTTATTCTTGGGTGTACCCATTAAAACTGAAGCAAGCTCTATTCCCTCCCTACTACTTGCCTGCGAAGCTGCACGCATCAATTGAACAGAATCACGATATTTTTGTTTAATAAGGTGAGTTTTTATAACACTCAAACTAATTTCAACTCATAAAGTGTAATTGAAAAAAGAATCATTAGAAATTATTCAAATATCTTCTCCTCAGTAAATTCCGCTCCTACAGCGTCCAGCTCAACGTCTCTTGGCTTTTTTTCAGCTACCTGAGTTTCCAGCTCGTCGAAGTATTCGTGTTGGATTAATAAATTCATAATTTCATTTGTACCTGTCCAAATAGACATTAAGCGTATATCTCGAAGAAGTCTTTCTATGGGATAAACATTTGTATAACCAATTCCACCCATTATTTGCATGGCATGATTAATTGTTTCCCATGCAGCTTCCGTAGCAAATTTCTTTGATTCAGAAACTAATCGTCGGATCCGACCATTAGTTAATCCTTTATTATTGTTGATCACACGTGAAGTAGAATAAATTAGACTACGGGCAGCATCAAGAAGAGTAATACTATCAGCTATTTTGAATGATACTGCTTGGAATTTTTTTATCGCTCTCCCAAATGCTTTTCTTCGGGTACTATACTTTGCTGCTATTTCGATACCAGCACGAGCACTTCCAACAGCACCTGCTGCTGAAGTCATACGCTCTGGAATCATCATTTGGTCAAATATATCTCCTCCTGAGTTGAGAGTTCCAATAAGATTTTCTTCTGGCACAATAACATTTTCAAATAGTAATCTTCCTGTCCCACCCCCTCTTGCCCCCATCAATCCATATATGTGCTTAATTTCAACTCCAAATTTTTTTTCAACCATGAAGGCACTGATTGATTCTCTAGGATCTGATGTGGTAGACCCAGTTTTAGCGTAAACAAGAAAAACATCTGCTCCTTCAGCTCCAACGACAAAACGTTTCTGTCCGTTAAGAATAAAGTTATCTCCACTTTTTTCTGCGGTGCATGTTGCACCAAAGAAATCTGATCCTCCTCGGGGCTCAGTTAGAGCCTCAGCACAAAAAAGTCGGCCTTGCAAAATTGGATGTAGATATTTTTCCTTTTGTTGAAGTGTCCCAAAAAGCTCCAAGGCTTCCCCTACGATGCTGGGTAACGAATATAAACAACCTAATGCTGGGCCTAATACCCCGATTTCCTCAATAACGCATGTTTCAGCGACCCATCCAAGATTTCTTCCACCTGATTCATGACTGAATCGAAGACCCAACAAACCCTGGTTACCCAAATCTTCAATATATTTAGTCGGGTATTGTATTTCCTCACGATCCATCTGGCGAAGAAGACTTGGTAAAATAGTTTTAACAAACTCACGTGTTTGATATTTGACTTTAAGTTCCTCTTCTTTTAGTAGTACATCATACATATACATTTGACCCCTGAAACTTGATGAATTTGTTAATATTCAATTTTATATAACTAATTCTCAAGCTTTGTTTAAGATAAATTTTTTCCTCATTTTTCCCCCTAGAAATTTATATAGGTAAAGATATAGTATAATCCCTCCCAATAGGTGGATTAATTTGGATTATAAGTATGTAGGTAAACCATTTCCTCGTGCTGATGCGTTTGAAAAAGTTACAGGAACAGCAGAGTATATCGATGATCTCAGATTTCCCCGAACTTTATATGTTAAAGTATTACGTGCTGGAGTCCCCCATGCTTTAATAAAAAGTATTGATTGTACATTAGCGGAAAGTTCTACTGGTGTTATAAAGGTTCTTACTGGTAAATCGAAGATTTTTGAAAATCACAAACTAATAGGGACATGTATCTTTGATCAACCCCCTATAGCTTCCGAAAAAGTAAGGCATACAGGAGAAGTGATTGCTGCTGTTATAGCACATACTGAAAAACAAGCTAAAGAAGCAGTTAATAAAATTACGGTGGATTATGAGGAATTACCAGCAGTATTTGACCCTTTGGAAGCTATAGCTCCCAATGCTCCCTTAATTCACGAAAAAAATGGAGATTACACACATCTACCTACTTTTCAACCCATCCCCTCCACTAATATTTTCTTCAAGTATAATTTAAAAAAAGGGAATTTTACTAATGTATTTGAAGGTGCAGATGTTTGTGTTGAAGACGATTTTGAATACCCATTAATGAATCATGCTGCAATCGAACCACATGGGGCAATAGTATACTGGGATTTGACTGGAGAAATTCACCTTTGGAGTAGTTCTCAAGCACCTTTTATATTGCGGGAAGTATTAGCTCATCTCTTTGATCTAGAAATGAATAAAATTCATATTCACATTCCCAATTACTTAGGAGGGGGATTTGGAGGGAAATCTGATTATACAATTGAACCGTTATTAGCTTATATTGGTAAGACTGTACCTGGAAATTATGTCAAATGGATTCTTACAAGAGAGGAGGTTTTCAAAGGTACTGTGTTAGGAAGGGGAATGAAAGGACATATGAAGATAGGTGCTAAGAAAGATGGAACACTGGTTGGTATTGAAGCTCAATTATACTTTAGTGATGGAGCGTATGGAGATACCAGCTGTAACATTGTTCTTGCTGCAGGTCACAATTGCGCGGGGCCATATTTTTTCTCCAATTGTAACTTAAAATCTTTCGGTATTTATACCAATACTCCTCCCGTAGGAGCATTTAGGGGATATGGACATCCCGAGGGCCAATTTATGATTGAACGGTTAATGGAGAAATTAGCTCATAAATTGGGAATTGATTCTAACCAATTACGATTTCATAATTTTTTAAAACCTGGACAAACCAATTCATTAGGTCAAACCATTGCTGAGCATAATGGCGATATAAGAAAGTGTTTCACCTTAATGACTGATGCTCTTGAAACTATTCCTTTGCCTAAAGAAGAATCGAAATATATTTTCGGACGGGGTGTATCAGCTCTAGTAAAATCCCCTGTTCAAGCTGCAAATGCTTCATCAAGTGTTATGCTCAAATTTAATGAGGATCTAACCGTGAATCTCTCAATAGGAGGGATAGAATTAGGTCAAGGTAATCGAACTGTATTAGCACAAATCGCAGCAGAGAAATTACAAATCCCTGTTCAGAGAATTAGAATTAATCCTGAAATCAATACACAGTTATCTCCTTATGAATGGCAAACTGTGGCTTCTATGAGTACTATGCGGATCGGAAATGCCATAATAGATGCTGCAGAAAAAGCTATCATGCAGTTCAAAGTTAATGCAAGTATAGTATTCGATTGTGACCCTGATGGGTTAATTTATAATGGAATTAAGGTTTCAAACGAGAATCAAAGCATTCCATTAGAAAGACTGGTCTTAGGTTATCAATATCCTGATGGTCATACAGTGGGAGACCCAGTTTTCTCAACAGGCTCTTCTGTGGTTCGTAATGTTACCCTTCCTGATTTGGAATCTGGAAAATATCATCCTTATGAATGGACCTTTGGTAGTCAAGGTGTTGATGTGCGAATTAATAAAGAAACTGGAGAAGTAAAAGTCTTACATGTTGTTACTGTATTAGATGTCGGTCAGGTAATTAATCCTGAAACTGCCAAAGGACAAATAATGGGAGGAGTACTACAAGGGATAGGAGCTTCACTTATGGAGAAAATTGAGTTTGATGAGAAAGGGGAGATGATTACAAAGAATCTTCATCGTTATCGAATCCCTTCCATATCTGATATGCCAAAATATACTTGTATTTTCGTGGAAAACCCCCAGCCCAATGGGCCATTTGGATGTCGTCCAATGGCAGAACATCCGATTATTGGGCCTCCTCCCGCGATAATGAACGCTATTCAAAATGCAACTGGAATTTCGATAAATAAATTACCTGCAACTCCCCAAAAAGTATTAAAGGGATTAGAAAAACAGAGGTTAGCCTAATGAAAGTTAGTATAACAGTTAACAAGATTAATTATACTATTGAGGTGGATGAGGAAACCAGTTTGTTAAATGTAATTCGAAATCATCTTAATTTGACTGGTACAAAGAATGGATGTTCACAGGGGCATTGTGGTGCTTGTACAGTTGTTATGAACAATAAAGCTGTTAAATCTTGCTTAATTAAACCTAAAAAATATAATAATACACAGATAACTACAATTGAAGGAATTCAAACTGGATTTAAGTTGCATCCTATTCAGGAAGCTTTTGTCCAAAAGAATGCTGTTCAATGTGGCTTCTGCACACCAGGATTTATTATGGAACTTTTTGCTTTGTTTTCGAATGAACTGACTGCTAGCAAAAAACGGATTGAGGAAGTTTTAGAAGATCATTTATGCCGTTGTACAGGATATTTACCCATTATTGAGGCTGCATTACTTGCACAACGCTTAATTCAAAGATAATAAACAAAATATTATCTATCTTCTATTTACAAAATTAATAAATATTCAGTTCTTATTCTTTTGCTATTTCTCCCTATTAATGGATTTTTTCTGATTAAAAAACATGTCTCAACATTTTGGAATCAATGAAGGTTTAGAAGATCGGTTGTTTGTACTAAATCTTCAGTTTGATATTTCATCTTGATCAACGATATTTGATTTAAGCTCAAAACTCCATTGAAAGAGCTCACGAGCTTTATCGATATCAATAGTGGCAACGCTATTATGAATACAACTAAATGAACGGCATTTCTTCTGTTTTATACTTCCCCATTTCAACCCCCATCCTTTAAGAATACCAAATATTACAGCGAAATCTTGTCCTCTTTCACTCAAAGAATATTGTACACGGATAGGCATTTTATCACTGATAACTGAACGTTGGATTATGTTATTTGCTTCAAGCAGTGATAATCCTTCAGAAAGAACCCTAGCTGAGACTTTCTGACCATATTTCCCTTCAATCGCATTTTGAAGGTCTGTAAAAAAAGAATTCGGCTGCATAAGTAGTTCACAAATTATAAAACTAATCCATTTTTTACCAAGTATCTTTATTGGTAACATTGCAGCACATTCATCATCTTGTTCAGCCATATTCCTAAAATTCCTACAATTTATACGAAATGAAGAATATATCTTTTCTTTTAAGAAAAGTAAAGTTTTCAATTAATTATAAACATCTATAGAGCCTTTATTACTAGATAATAATTAAGTAACTTAATAAACTTTCCAGTATCAACTCATTTATTTTAGGATTATTAAACTGGAAATTTATTATTTTAGAGAAAGGATTCATAAAGTAACAAAATTAAAATTAAATTCTCGTTTATTTATCTGCATCAGTGCAATAGTATTATATGGGGCAAAATATTTATCAGTTGGTGAACCAGGATTAATGAATTGAATCTCATGTAAAATTTTTGCTTCAGGATGATGAGTGTGACCACATATGATGATTTCGGGTAATTTATTATTAGAGAATCTCTGAAATTTTGAAATGATTCTTTCATAATAACCAGAAGGACCCCCATCACCATGAATTAGTCCTACTGTAATATCTTCAATTTTAATTTGAAGGATGCTTGGAACAGTACGAATTACATCGGCATGACACATATTTCCATGAACCGCTTTAACAGGAGCGATTTTTCCAAGTTCTTCTACAACTGTTATTTCCTCAAGATCACCAGCATGAAGAATAAGATCACAATAAGAGAAATGCTTTATTATCGACGAAGGGAGACTTTTCCCCCGAGAAGGAATGTGCGTATCAGAAATTAGACCAACTTTTTTCATGAGGGAATATTAATAATATTAATATAACTTACTTCCTACTACGAGAAATAAAAAAAGAAAGAAGAATGATTATCTTCTTCTTCGTAGAATGAGAGTGGGGATTATGGCTAAAAAGAGAGAAACGATTGTAAATCCAGGAGTAGAAGAAGTAGATTCTTCTTCAGCGACAGTCCAGAGGCTGAAATGAGTCGTATTACAATAGAGAACTTCCCCTTGCATCCATTGATTTTTGGGGGCTTCCCAAGCATCGCTAGATTCATTAAAGAACAAAAATTTCAATTTTTCCATATTTTTAATACCAAGCTGATTTCTAACTTGGTTCGTAAAAGTATAGGAGAATTGAGCTTCTATTCCTGCAGATTCATTAAGTTCTATTGCCATTGTTTGAGTTCTAATTTGATGTCGAGCTTGTGTCATAACTTTTGGTGATGCCTCATACTCTGTTATTGTAATTGATGCACTTTTATTTAATTGAAGTTGCAAAGAAAAACCATGTTGCGTTTTAATTTGATATTGATTACCTGATTGCAGGGTAAAAGCAGTACCATTTTGAGCGTTGAAGGGAGTTCCTGGAGTAGGATTTCCTTCTGATACAGTATCAAGGGCTAAAATTGTCCATAAAGAGAAGTGTGTTGTATTACAATAAACAGTTGCACCTGTTGGAGTATGCTCTATCCAATTTTGAACAGCGTACTGCCATTGGAAGGTTGTTGTATCAAAGAAAGCCCAACGATATGTAGAGACATTTCCGTTACCTATTTCAGCAAATGTATAATTGCGATACATCGTGGCATTCATTGCTACAGTACCATTAAGTTCAATATGCATATATCGATGAACAGCTTGAGTACCATTTGGTAAAGGACCTGCTGGGTTATGGTCACAAGAATTAAGATGCAATTGAACCGATTCATTTACATGAAGGCGGATTAAAGTACCATTCTGTGTTCGAAGTTGGTGACGGTATCCTGCGGTAATATTAACTTGGCTTCCGTTTTCAACATTAGTCCAAGGAAGCAATGGGGGCTCATAAGCTTTTATAGCTAATTTTGGTAATTCATTATATGAAGTTACGCTTCCTATAGATGAAGTTCCTAAAAATAATACTCCTAGTAAAACCATAATAGGAATGATTTTTTTTATTTTCATTTTATATCACATCATATTTGAACTAATACTTATGTCGAAGTATTAAGTCAAATAAACAAGATATTTTCAATTTTAATTCATTTGAGTAACACTTTTTTTCCGAATGATTTTGATGAACTTAATTCATGAAAAGAGAAAATCAATTTGTTTCATCTTCATTGGGTTTTTCGACGTCGTTCCAAGGCAAGTAGAAATATAGTGTATTTTTTTAGGTTGAAATGGTATTTTTGCCCATTCAATGATATTAAATTTAATTTTTCCAATTTTTTACAATGGTAACGAACCGATTCCCGTGATTGCCCTAGATAATCCGCTAGGAGCGAGAGTTCCCAAGATTTTGATTCTTTGAATGCTTGTGCTACTTTATAGCCTCCCCCAGAAATGATGGCAAAGTAAATTTCTAAAAATAGTGGATCAGGAGTGTTATGTAATAAATAATATATCTCATATTGCCCAACAACCGTCCTATTAATTAGTCGAAAGTCTTCAAGAACCTGTAAATGCCACCTTAGACTTGAAGTACCTATATTTAGTTCTCTCTTCAATTCTCGAAAATGGAGAAAATCTTTTGTTTCAAGAATATCTAGTATTTGATTTCGATATTCATTATCCATAACATCATAATCATCAAGTCGTCGGATAATAGGGGGGTATAGAATGTGACCAATGAATAGAATTGGGCCTAAAAGGAGAGTATCTAGTATTTTCCGATCTTTCGGTAAATCTAGAATGGTTTTTTGTGGTACCAATAACCATTGTGATACCACATAAGCAAAACCAAAGATTAAAATAGACAATCCCCCAATAGTTGCTATTGGAATTAGTATATCATCATTAAATAATAATTTTGGGGTTATAGGTAAATTTGAAATTCCTGAAGACTCGAATTCTGTTAATATACTTAAACCTGTCCCAATAACTGAGGAGAGAAAATTAGAGAGGTTCTCGAGGGAAGAAGAGATTGCTACTGGGGAAACCGGGGCACTAATAACATATCCTTTCCCTTCTTGAAAAGCATTAATACAAGCATTACCATTTGGTGTATTTTGACTTTGAGCAACCATTAAACGGGGATTAATAGTAGTAGAAATTCCAATCACTCCTTCTATAGAAAAATTTGAATTAGTTGAATGATAGATTGGTTGTTGACAGAGAGTCTCATTGACTACAGTGAATTCTAATTGTTCTGATATATTTCCAAGGGGGTACTCTTTCTGGCCTTGGGAATTGATTACAGCTCCTAATAGTGAATGAAAAGATATAGGAAAACGCCAAATCTGGCTTGAAATGATCCCAAATAATCCCCCATTAGAGATATAATTAGATAATTGAGGGATAAATGAATCATTTAGAGGGTTGGGAATTTGATTGAGGGATAAAATAATAACAGAATAGTCTGTAAGAAAGCTATTTAAACTAAAAAGTTGATTCAAGTCATCTGAAGTCTTGATATCAAGAAAATCTGCAGAGATATTTAATGTTTGAGTAATAGAGAGAGTCAACGCGTTATCAGCATCATTTTCTGTTATAAAAAGAAAATTCCTATTTTCCAGCCATGTGTATCCTGCAGTCGGGGTTCCAATAAAAATTTCTGTAAACGAAAGCGAAAATGAAAGAGTTAAAATTAGGAGGAGTAGTAAAATAGATATTCTATGCTTTTTCATTTTTTTTACTCCATTTAGACGTCAGATTTTTAGAATGTTTCATTTTTATTCTCAGGGTCATTAAATAGATTTCATATAAAAAGAAATTAGATTCACTTTTTTCATTTAGCTTATACGAATGTTGAACTTGACACCTGCATAATGGTTAATAGCTTATCTGACATAGAATGAATAATTATCTATTTTGTTCTGTGAAATTCAACTTTTTACCCAAATATTAAAGATTTCACAACAACTGGGAAAACTCGGTTATTTACAATCGGTTTACCGATATCAATAAATGTACCTTCAGATAAGGAAATTTCATCGATGGATAATATCTTATTTTGAATACCTGTCTCTCGTTTCATCACGTTACCGACTGAATTGCCAATATCAGTGTTAAAAACTAAAATAATTGGTTTATCCTTATCCTGAATTGTTTGAGGAAGTGCTTTTACAATTCCTTTAGTAAAAATAGTTAATTTATCATATACTGTACGAACAGGATCATCAAATGCTAAAACAAATAAATCGGTACCTTCAGACAAATCCAATCGTTGAAGAGCTTTTCTTATTTCTTGAGAAATAGTTTCGATTTTTAACATCTCACTAGTGATATTTGGCACTATAATTGGAATGTTCTTCAGAGGTAGAAGTTTTTCATCAACCTCAGTCGACATAAAGGTAGTACTGCCACTTACTTGTAAAGTGTACTCACTGGCACCTATGACAGTCGCCCGTATCTTTTCAGGAGCCTCTATAAACGGAATCTGTCGATTATATAATATTCTTTTCATAATTCTTCCAAGATAACTGCCTAGATCTCCAAAATTCTTCTCTGTGATGTTATAAATGTATTCTGCAATCCCTCCTGAAAAGCTGAGGAGATAGTCACTAGTAAATATCTCATTTGGGAGATTTGGAGTCATCATTAGTTTTTGTGTATAGTCAGAAAGCTCTTGACCTGTAATTACTTCAATGAGAGATTCAGCTAATTTTAAAGCTAATATTTCCTTCTGATCTTCCGAGATCAGACTATTTAATGATAAGTCGAACCCACATTCTTCAAGAGTCCATGTTCCAGCTGGTTCAAGCCTTATAATTATATTATTTGATGAAAATATTAGGAGTCTTCCTCCCACATTAATACAGGCGGTGTGTGTTATCTTTCCGTTGTCTATAATAGCTATATTGGATGTTCCTCCCCCTATATCAGTATGAATTATCCTTATTTTATTAATCAAAGAATAATTAATGGCCCCTGATCCATATGCAGATATAACACTTTCAAAATTCGGGCCTGCACTCGCTGCTACAAAATTTCCTGATTCATTTGCTAAAATTTTAATCAATTTTTCCGCATTTTCACGCCGTGCAGACTCACCGGTGATAATCACTGCACCTGTGTCAACTTCTGTTGCTTTAATACCAGCTTTCAGATACTCTTTTAATAAGATACTAGATAATTCTTCTATATCAATCTTATTTTCTTTAATTGGTGTAAAGAAGATTTCTCCTTTGTAAATGATTTTTCTTTCAGCTACATGGTATTTTTCTGTTCGGCTAGTTGGATCCTTTTTTAAGACAAGTTCAGAAAAGACTAAATGGGAAGTACTTGTTCCTACGTCGATTCCTACAGAGGAAATTCTTTTTACTTCATTAAGACTCTTCATGAAGAACCTTCCATCTTAGTCTAAGCTTAGAAGCGATTAAAATAAAAGTCTCCTTTACTCAAAGCTCTTTTTGTGGATTCCTTATCTTCTTTTTGAGGAAAATAACGGGATAATAACCTCAAAGATTGTAGTTACTTTACTAATGCTTCTTTCAAAAAGGTTATAAATTGTAGGAGGGTATTATTATTCTGGTTGTGGAAGATCATTAATAAAAAATTTGTTAATCAAGATAGCAATCCAAAACAACCAAAATTGAGGTCTAAATTAACTACTGCAATAGAAGAGTAATCTAATATAATGATGCAAGCAGAAATTATTAGTAAATCGCAAAAAATAGGAGTTTTGGCTCTACGGGGAGGTTTAATCGGAGTTATAATATTATCTTCACTATTAACGTTGACAATGATTTCTATTCCCTTTGATAGTAGCATTGATAATCCTCTACGATATTATATTACTAAATTTAGTTTGATTGGGGGAGGTTTAGGATTAATTCTATTCACTCTAATCTTCTATTTTGGTTTGACCCTCAATTTTTATAATAAAATTCGATTAAATGAAATTAATTTTATCTTTTTTAAGCAAGTTATTACAAATAGGAAAATATTTGTGATAATTTCCCTAATAGTAGCAAATTTTACTTTAAGTTTCATTCCACAAATGTTTTTATTTCCTTTTTATGGTCAGCTGCTGCTTTTTGGACAAGATGCTTCATTTGCATTCCCTCTAGACATTGGTAAAGAACTAGATCAACCAATTTTGATTGAAATAGTACAGAACATCTTAGAGCATCCTGATCTTGAACCAGGGATATTTGGCAGATTAATTAGACTAATAGCAATTGGTGTACTAATTTGTACGGTCTTCTCTTTAGTGTGGTCGTTGATTAATATTTTCAAAGATATAAAACAGTTAAATAGACAAACAACCTTCAGAATGATTATCCTAGAATTGTGGTTCACTGTCGGAATTTTAATTCTTTTATTATTTAATATCATTGGACCAATCTGGGAATTCGTTGACCCTTTTGGTTTCCAGGAGTTATGGTGGTTTTCGTTTTCAATTGTCCTCTTTCTCATAATCCCTCTTTCAAATTTTTTTTTACTCTTTCTAATTACAGGTAATTTTTGGAATGGTTATTTTGTAATTGAAGATGTTTCCAAAATTAATTCTAGGTTATTCTTTGCAGCTTTACTCACATTAATACTAGTTGGATATTCATGGATTTTAATTTCTATTCCAGCTTGAGCTACTCCCTCTGAACTTTTTAACGCCTTTTTTTTATCTTATAGACAGTTAAAAATAAAAATACCTAATAAATAGGTCAATATTGAATCAACTATTAAAAAACTGGTATATCTGTTGATATAATCTTAAATCAAGCAAGATTCCAATTGAATCCTATTTTTTACATATAGGACAGAAAACTTTTTTTGTAGATTGCTTGTCTTTCTTCCTATATGAATAAAGAGACATTAACCTCAAAGAGCATTTTAGACATTTCTGTTTAGTAAGAGTTAATCTACCCTTTTTAGGGAGAAAAAAAGTCATTTGACATGTTGGATAGTTTGTACAACCAACAAGACGATAACTATTAACTTTTTTCAAGATTAAGGATCCTTGACAGGAAGGACAAGAGCCCAGAACATTATTTAATGAAGTGATAGGAAGATATTGCCCTTTGGAGTCTTTCTTTGCTGGAGAGGTCCATCTGCATTCTGGGTAACGTGAACACCCAAAAAAAGCTTTTTTAGTTTTAGAGTTAAATCTTTGTGTAATATAACCTGTTCTACATGTTGGGCAAGACTCTTTTCTCGTTATTTCAGATTGAGAAGAATAAAGAGACTTATCTTGATTGATAACATCTAGAAGTAATTCCTCGAAATCATTGGTTTGAGAGAGTAATAATTTATGTAATTTAAGATAATATTGTTTCATTTCTTCAAGCATATTTTGATAAGACGCTTTTTGAGTAGCAACCTCATCCATCTTTGTTTCTACCATACGGGTGAAATCGGAAGTTACTAAATCTGGCCAAATATTCTCAAAAAGAGAGATAATTGAATTTCCTAATTTTGTACCTTTATATGTAGTTCCAGATCGAATGATGTATTTCCGTTCTATCAATTTTGACAGGATTTCTGGACGAGAAGATTTTGTCCCGATACGCAATTTCTCAAGCATTTTTATAATTGAGGCGTCAGACCAATTCGGTGGAGGTTGAGTCTTGAATTTTTCCGATCTAAAATCTCCCACTTGAACAACTTCTCCTTTTTCAAACCAGAATTGAGGTGATTCATTTGGTTTCTTCCAATATATAGCCTCAGTCCAACCTGCTGTTTTGATTTGTTGAAAATCTTGGCTAAAAGGTTCCTTTTTTATATCTAATTTCACTCTACCTCGTGATTGAATTAAATCTGGCATAAACATACCTATATAATATCTAGATAACAAATTCCAAGCCTTTAAGTGTTGTAAATCAATTCTTATGGATTCTTTAGGAATTTCACCTGTTGGATGAATTGGGTCGTGATCTTCCACTCCCTTTTTTCTTCCATTTGTTCGAACCTGATTTGCTTCTTTAATTGTTTTTAATAAAGGTTGAAATTCAAGGTATGAATATAGCTTCGCTAAAATTTCTTTATGTGGGAAACCAGCTTTGAATTGTCGATTATCTGTTCTTGGATAGGAAAGATAACCCTCTTCATAGAGGTTCGCTAGCATCTGTAATCCTTTTTCTGCATTAACTTTAAGATTTTTAGAAAGAATAGCTAATGCATCAGTTGTATTCAAAGGTCGAGGTGGTAGGATATTTACTTGCTTGACATTAAAATCATTAATAATAGCTGTCTTTTCGGGAGAAATTTCCTTTATAATTTTTCTTACCTCATTCAAATCTTTAAATGGAGAGAAATCATGTTTAACTAGTGTAATAGTAGTTTTTCTCTGGTTATTTAGGATATTTGCTAAAAGATTGTATTTTTCAACAGAGATAAACTTGTTTCGTTCTCGATCTCGATCTACTATTAATTTTAATGTAGGTAGTTGTACCCTTCCTACAGAAAGTACAACTCCTCTTTGTTTAATAATTCTCCTTGCAGAGCTGGTAATTTCCCGAGTACCGGCAAAACCAACCCATGCATCGATTATTCGTCGTCCCTGAACAGCCAGAGCTAAAGAAGTGTCCCATTTGATCGGATTTTCAAATGAACGTATAATTTCGACGTGAGTCAAGGAAGAATTCCAGATTCGCAAAGTTGAAAGAGCTAAATCTGGATTTGCGTTGATAGCTATTGTAAAGGCTTCATAAGCTATATTATCTCCCTCTGAATCAGGGTCAGTAGCAAGCCATAATTCATCAACTTCTTTAGCCTTTTGACTAATTATACGTTGATATAGAGTGTTTTTCTTGATTACTAAAGCTTTTGGGTTTTTTATAATGTCGATGGGTTTACATTTATTCCAACCAAAATCATCTGAAGTATCAATAGATGTTATGTGACCAATAAGTGGAACAAAAATGAATTGTCTATTTTTCCAATATCCTATTTTCAAATATAATCGTGAATTGACTTTTTCGGAAGATAATTGGCTAAGTAAAGTCTCTGTAATCGCACGAACTTGTGAAGGTTTTTCACCAATTACCAAGACTTTACTGGCCATTTTTTTCACCAAAATAGTCATTAGAATGGAAAAATGCAATAATTCAATATATTTTGGAAATATTTTTTTAAGGTTTCAAACTTTAGCCATTATTAATTCCAATGTTATGATGTGGGTAATATGCTTTTTAGAATGATTGATTTAACTCAGAGGTTATCTATTCATACCCCCCCATGGCCATCCTATATGCCATTACAACTCCAATATTTTAAACGAATTGCAGGAGCACATATGGGACAGGGGGCGAATGGTCAGATCATAAAGACAAGTAACCATGTAGGGACTCATATTGATGGAGAAATTCATTTTTTCGCTGCTGGAAGAACTATTGGTGAAATGCCACTCCAAGAGTTTTGTGGCCCAGGAGTAGTTGTCGATATATCGGATAGCATGACTGATTATGACCTATATTCTCCCGAGTTGTTAAAAGAAAAAGCAGATATTAGAGCAGGAGATATTCTATTAATCAAAACTGGTTATCAACGATATGCATGGGATCAGCCCCAATCAGATGAATTACGATATTTTGTCAAGCATCCAGGACCAAATGCTGACTTTCCCCAATGGGCTATTGATATGGAATTTAAATGGATAGGAGTCGATTGTGGGAGTGCTGATCATCCTATGAATACTATTATTCGTGATTGGCATCCTAAAGCCTTTCTTCAAGCTGAAAAGAAGCTTTGTAATAATTATGGAGTTCAGTCATGGGATGAGATGTTTCCCCCTGAAAAGTTCTATCAGATTATGCACATTGATCTCTTTCCCAAAGGAGTAATTCATGCTGAAAATCTTTGGATTCCTGATGATTTACTCCTTACAAATAAACGTACGTGGATTGGCTGTTTTCCTTTAAAAGGAGTTGAGCTCGAAAGTTCGATGTGTCGAATCGTAGCGTTTCCTGATGTTCCGATTGAATAAAATAATTTGAACCGTTCTCTTTATTGTGATTCGTTTTTTTGTTAGAAAATCTTAAGATATTGATACATAAAATGGAAAATTATCGTAGATATGAGGGAATAAATAAAATGGATAAACAAGAACGAATTGATTTTTTTGGAAAACAGATTGAATTAGAAAGGAATATTGTAAAACGCGCAGAAGCTTCAGTAAAAGATGTAAAAAATCCTCTTGTAAAAGAACTCATTTTAGGCATTGCTATGGATTCTAATAAACATGCTACATTACTGAATGCCCTTATTGCTCTAAATTCAGGAAGTACTCCTTTTATTAAGGAGGAAGTAACAGATCAATTGAAATTAAATCTAGAAGAACACATAAAATTAGAGAAAAAAGCAATTAATACCTATGAAATACTTTTAGAAAGCTTAGAGGATGACCGAGAAAAGGTTGTGGTTTCTGCAATTTTAGAAGATGAAAAACGTCATCATCTATTGCTTATTCGTCTTCACAAAATGATTATTGAAAAAGAAACAGTCACAGAACAGGATTTGTGGGACTGGACATGGAAAGATTCCCTATTCCATGGTTCTCCGGGTGGTTAAATGAGTTTATAGCCTTAATTCATTAGTTTATTAATAAGAATGGTTAAGCAACTGTTTCTCTAGAAGCAAATACAGCTCCTAAAAATGCTAGGATAATGTAAATTGTTATAGCTAGTAGTTCAATAGCAATATCTTCTACTCCTAATCCTCTTAACATGAGGGATTTTAAGCCCGAAACGGCATAGGTCAAGGGGATTAAATTTGAAAATATTCCTAACCAATCAGGAAGGGTATTTATTGGAACCATAAATCCTGATAATGCAATACTTGGAATAGCTACTATAACGGCCATCTGTACAGCTTGAAATTCATTTCTTGCTACCCTTGCCAAAAATAATGCTAACATAACGCTTCCCATTGCAAAGTAGAGTACAAATCCAAAAACGAGGATAAGATCTCCTCTAACTTCAGCATTAAAGACTACTAGAGAGACGAATAATACAATAGCAGAAATTATAATACCAAAAATGGTCATCCCAATTAAATATCCCAGCATTACCTGCCAGCGATTGATTGGTGCACTAAAAAAACGAGCTTTAGTTCCTTCTAGATCCTCACGAACAGATAATAATACTGTAAGAAGAAGAATTAGAAAGAGTGAAATATAACCAATTATTCCAGGTAAAGTGACGTCTAATCCCTTGATCTCCTCATTACCCCATGCAAAAACTCTTTGAATTGTAGTTAATGAAGTAAGTCCTTCTTCTTCTCTTATATCGTTCGAAGATTCTGCAAAAGCCTCTGATACAGCTCCTAGGATACTTCCACCAATTGCTGGTTCAGCTTCATCGTAAAAAATTTCAATAGTTACAGAAACATTAAGGATGGGGATTAAAGAATTACTTAAATTTTCTGGAAGAAATATAACCCCAGCAATTGTCCTATTTAAAACAAATTCTTTAGCTACTGAATAATCATTTAATTTATCGTAAATTGTTATACGATCATCACTCTTGAGTTTCTCAACAATCCTATCTCCCAAAGATTGAGAAAGTAAAACATTTCCTTTGTCTAAATTAACAATTATTATTGGATTGTTATATGTCTCCCCTGTAAAAGCATATCCGAAAATAACTGTAATAATTATTGGAACACCTATAATCATACCAATCGTTCTATGATCATTTGTTAGTTGGCGAAATATCCGAATCGCGATAGCAAATGGTATAAACATCATTTTATTCCTCCTTTTTTGAATTGAATAAATAACTCTTCTAAGGTTTCGACAGAATTTTCTTTCATAAGTCCTTTGGGATTACCAACAGCAAGCATCTTTCCCTCCATCATTAATCCAACACGATCAGTTCGAACAGCTTCATCTGTAATATGAGTTGAGATTAGTATTGTTCTTCCCTCCTTTTTAAGTTCTGTGAAATAATGCCAAAATTGTTGACGAAGAATAGGATCAACTCCAACTGTAGGTTCATCAAGAATTAACAATTCAGGTTCAGTTAATAATGAAATTCCCAAAGACACACGTCGTTTTTGACCTCCAGAAAGAGTTCTACATAAATTATTTTTTTTATCAGATAATTCTAAAAGCTGAAACAGTTCGTCTACCTTTTTCTTGGTTTCATTATCTTTTAAACCATAAATTCTTCCATAAAAAAGTGCATTTTGTAAAGGCGTTAAATCTAAGTAAATCGCCAATTCTTGGGGCATAAATCCGATTTTTTGACGGGCAAGATTTTTCCTCTTAGGAATATCATAACCCATAACCGTTATTTTACCTGTTTTGAGTTTATAGATACCCATTAAGCAGTGTATCAATGTAGTTTTCCCTGCTCCGTTGGGTCCAAGAAGTCCAAAGATCTCTCCTTTCGGAATTGTCAAAGAAACATTGTTAACAGCTAATAGTTTACCAAAATTCTTTGTTAAATTGGTTATTGTTATTATTGCGTGTTGAGTTACCTTTTCAGGAGTATTACTCATCGGAATTCACCAAAAATTTCCTATCTTACTACTTTGATAATAGTTTTCTCTGAATCGCTTATATCACAAAACAAAGATTATCAATCTTTTGTAAAAATTAATATTGTTTCGTTTTTTCAGACAAAGAAAATCAATAAATAATAATAATTTGGATGTTACTGTCATAAAATGGACAGTACAATCATTTTTTTATTTTTTTTTTGAACTAATAAAGATTAGAGTACTAAAACCTAATAGAAGAAGCAATACATTAAAACTTGGAGTTGTAGCAGGGATGGAAGGTTTCGAATTTTCTTGATTTGAATTATCGGAGCTTGTTTCTAGTTGAATAATGACAATTAGACGATGCAATCTAAGACTCATGAGTTTTTAGATAAAACTAGAATAAAAATCGAAGGGATATTTATTTCTCCTTTTTAGCTTCTTTCTTACGAATATTCACTTTTTTTTTCTGTTTAGTCACTAAGTCAGCCATAAATGCCTGTGAAGTATAAGCACTTTCTATTTCCGCTGTTTTTATGGTTTCTAAGTCTAAATCTGATACTTCAGCAGGCGAGAATCCTTTTTCCATTGCATAAGAACTCCCCGATGCCTGATGTCTAGCAGTTCTGGTTTCTGTTCGCTGGAGATAAAAATGTGATGTCATATGAATGATCTCTCCTTCACCATATTTAAATGAAACAATAATAGGAGACTCTCCGTATTTTTCTTTCATTTCGCGGGAATTTACAAGGATTTTTACCTTTTCCTGATTAATAACTTTGATAGGATAGCTCGATCCCTCTAGCCACCATTGTGGATCATCTGTAGCATCAATTACTGAGTGAATAAATGAATTTTCTCCTCCATCTAGGATTTCAACTCGC
>WOR8_10003506_pt1 | contig 21045 bp, 18 predicted proteins | sample DeeMarSeWOR38_10_FD_19890 | JGI IMG/M metagenome (IMG submission 19890) | reverse complement strand
ATAGATTCCTTCAGATCCGGCAAAGGGTGAGGGACTGGCTCCTGCAGCGGTATCACGAGAGCCGAAAGGCTTTCCTGATCTTTACGATCCACCACAAGAAAGGTTGTCTGCCTTCCCCGATTAATACTGGTACTCCATGCTCACCGTGATCATGGCGCCGACAATGGAGTCCTCACCGTACCAGTTGTCGATGAAATCGTTGGATGACGTAGTGTAAAGATCAAGCCCCCCTTTTAACTTGGCCTTGTCCCAATCGAGGAACCTTGTCGACCCTCCCCCCGGCTTGTATTGAAACTCCACGCCGGCTGTGTATGTATCGAAGGCGGTATTTTTGTAGTCGACAGCCACCCATTGGTCCGCGACCTGGATCTCCGTGAGGGGCCTGATAAATTCCGCATCCGTCTGGGTGTAGAAACGGAGTCGGCCTCCCAGCGTCCAGCTTCCTGACAGGTCCCTGTAAAGGGCCGTATCGATGGTGTGGGACGAGATGGACCAGTCGTCGGAATAGTAGCGGTAGCCCAGGTGAAAACTGGTAGATTCCTTGAGCAGGGTGACCAGTTTCAGGGCCAGGGCGTCCCCGTTTCTCTCTTCCGGCAGGCGTTCGAGGACACGGTCGGGGCCGATATCGATGAAACGGTGAGGATTAGACAGGTAACCCTCGGAATGGATGTTGGTCCAAACGAGCCTCGCCTGGGCATGGGGGGTCAGCGTCTGGGTGAGTGACAGAGTCACGCTTCTCTCATCCCTGTTGTCGGGATCGAGCCCACTGATCTTCCATCTGTCTGAGGCCTCAGAAACCGAGATCCCGGCCGCTGTATTGCCCAGGTTCATGACCCGGGTGTAATCCACAAAAAGAGACTGGCCCGTGTAGTCGGTCTCGGTAGAGAGGTACACGCCTGCGGCACCGATGTGTTGGCCATCGTCGTATTTCAGGCTCAGGGAAGGGTAAACACGGCTGTTTCCCTCGCTTTCCCCCTCTTCGTCATCATCTTCCCCGCCATCCCCGGCATTGGAGGAAGGTGTCGCACCGGAGACGGCGTCCACGCCCAGGGAAAGGCCATAACCCCATCGCTCGGACAGGCGTTTCGTAAGGCTGGCCTTGGTAGAGTAAATCGTCTGGTTTGTATTATCGTCATAGGTGTGGAGGGAAACCACCAGGAGATCGTCTATACTCGAGGCACCGGCCTCCATCGCGGCAAAAAATAAAACAGGGATGAGCAAAAGGACCTGGAGGCGCCTCATCGACAGCCACACCCTCCCTGGAAAGAGGCCTCGCCTCCCCTCGATGCTTCCATTATGGAAAAGACGTGCTCGTCAAAAGCTGCTTTGGCAGTAGACGGAGTGAAAAGCATCTTGTCCTGAGCGAGAGACTCCCTTTCGTAGGGCTGGACACGGACAAGGCGCGACGAGCAGGCCGTAACAGATGCCAGGCTTATGATCAGGGCAAGGAGAAGAAAAAAACGTGTCATGATCAAGGCATTCCCATGGCCGACCGGATGGCCTCCCGGACCTCGGTTAACCTGACCTCGGTGATGGAACCGTTCAGGATGAGAACGATCCGGCCTTCGGCGTCGATGAGATACGAGGTAGGCAGGAGGGTCGGCCGGAGGGCCTTGGCAACGATCTTGTCCTGGTCGTAAAGGACTGGAAAATTCAGGGCTCGACCGATCTTTGACGGGAACTTTTCCATGAAGGACACGGCGTTATCCAACTTGTTGTCGATATTGACCGCTACCACCAGGAACCGTTCAGGCCCGAAACTTTCCTGAAGATCCATCAGCTCCGGCATCTCGTCCTTGCACCCCGGGCACCAGGACGCCCAGAGGTTAAGAAGGATAACCTTTCCTTTGAGGTCGGTATGGGTAATTGTGCGCTGGGCCCCGTTGATCTCCCTCAGCTCGAATGCAGGCATACGATCCGGGGCTGCGTGGCCCTCTGTGGAGAATACCGGCAGGAAACCCAGCGACCAGAAGAAACAAAAAACAATCAGTCCACTTTTAATCGACCTGAGCATGCTGACCCGTCCTGAGGTTTATTTAGGTTGACATCGATACAAAAGGAATGCAGGTGCCGATGAAAAGAACAGAGAAGACCCTCCCTTCACCGTGCCCTATGCGCAAATCCCTCACGGCACTCGTTACTAAAGACAACGGAAAGTCCGTTTCGTTACAAAAAATCTCCTGTTTCAAGGAAAACCGATCCAGGACTCCAGGGAAAAGGGGTGATCGGTCATGGTTCCTTCTCACTCGCCCTTTTCCATTCACGATGGACCTTTTCCTTTCCGGTTCTCCCGTCTCCCCTTTCTAAGAACCAGCCAATTACCCGCAAGGACCAATCCTGTTCCCGCCAGCGCTCCCGCGCTCCCCCGGTATCCCTCGAACTTCATGGACAAGGCAAGAGCGACAACGGGAAAGAGAAGGGTTATGTAGGCCGCACGATCCGCCCCGATCCGCCCGATGAGGGTCAGGTACATCCCGAAGGCGAAAACGGAGCCGAAAAGGGCCAGGTAGACAAGGGAAGCGATATAGGGAACGGTTGCCGTAAAGGTAAACTCCCTGCCGGTAAGCAGGGCAGCAGCGATCATGATGACAGTTCCGTAGCTCATTCCCCAGGCGTTGGCTTGAAGGACGGGAATCCCCGTCCTCTGGTTCCTGGCAGAGAGGATGTTGCCCAGAGATGCCGAGACGGTGGCCGCAAGGCTCATGGCCAGACCCGCGACGCCCTTGCTGGAAAAACTGAAGACCGACAGCTCCGGTTTAAAAACCAGTCCGATCCCCGTAAAACCCAGCAGGGCGCCGAGCAGTACCAATGGACGAACCGGAGCCCCGAGAAAGAACCTGCCAAAGAGAATGTTCCACATGACCATCGTCGAAAAGACAACGGCCACCAGACCGCTGGCCATGTAAAGCTCAGCCACATAGAAAAGCCAGTAGTTCAGGGCGAAAAGGAACACCCCCATGAGAGCCATGAAAAAATGGTCTCTGAGGGGGAAATCCATCCTCTTTCCCCTTGCAAGGCAATAGATCACAAGGATGACAGCCGCGATGGCAAAACGGTAGATGATGGAAATGAGGGGATCGACATGGCCCAACTGGAAGAGGATCGCGAACCAGGTGGTGCCCCAGATGAGGACAACGCCGCAATAGAAAAGGAGGTTCATAGGGTCAGGATGTAGAATCGAGAATGTAGAACGTGGAATAAGAACCGCTTGACCCTGCTACTATTTAAAACGATAACCGGAAGTGAATTTTGGCTTTCTTCCACGTTCTGTGTTCTCCATTCTACATTCTTGTTTGATCGACGCTCATGCCTTAATGACCTCGTATACTCCCGGGAGGTCCCTCCACATACCGGCATGGTCGAGACCGTAGCCCACCAGAAAGCCGTGGGGGATGGTGAAACCCAGGTAATCGACCTTGGGCGTAAATTCCTGACGCTCGAGCTTTTTTATCAGGGCTGCCAGACGCAGGGAGGCGGGGCTGCGCTGCTTCAGTTCGTTGAGGTAGTGATGCAAGGTGCGGCCCGTGTCGATGATATCCTCCACGACCACCACGTGTCTGCCCGCGATAGGGGTCGTAATGTCCTTCATGACTTTGATCCGCCCGCTCGACTGGGTCTCATCCCCGTAGCTCGAGATCTGGGCAAAATCTACTTCCACCGGCACAGCCATGGCCCGGACCAGGTCCGCCAGGAAGACAAACGCCCCCTTGAGAACCCCTACAAACAAAGGCGACTCCCCCATCAGGTCACGGCTGATCGTGTCAGCGATCTCCTGGACCCTGCTCTCGATCTGATCGGCCGTCAGAACCGGTCGGTAATTGTCCGGTATCGTCCTCATCGACTGCTCCTCTCCTTTTGAAAATGGGATGAACGCCTTGAACTGTACACCACCGATCTGGAATTTATAACCTCCGGGAAAGGTTACGGCAACCGGAAAGGGCACTGAATAGAGGATCGAGGATCGAGGATTGAGGGTTGAGAGTTGAGGATACTGATCTCACATCTCAGATCTCATATCTCAGAGGAACGGCTACTCTATGAGATGATCCTTGACGTGTAATTTACAATAAACATTGGAGCAGAATATTCACAGACTGGGTGGGTTCAGGCTTGAAATGCCACGTCATGAAAAAGTGAAATTTTAAAAACCTGAAGTAGTTGTGAAAGCCATTCATCGACCACTTAGGGCTTCTCTTTGAGATCTGAGATTTGAGATTTGAGATCGCATAATCGCCCCTTGCCGAGAAGCCATCACACAGGTATCCTTCCCTTGTTTATACACGTGCCAAGGTGGATATTGTTCAGTATCTTTCAAAGGGACCGGGCTTGAAGGAGTTGTGGCATCGATGACCAGACAGATATCCGAAGAACTCTTCCTGGAACTGGGGGAACTTCTCAATTCCAACCTCAATGTGGTTACCATCCTCAGGACCTTCTGCAACAGGGTTCTGGCTCTTTTTGATGCGGAGAGAGTATCCATCCTCGCGGTGGACACCCAGGGGCAATATCTGACCCTCATAGCATGGGCTGGACGCTATCCGGAGAATATTCAGGGAGTCAGGGTTCCGGTCGGTGAAGGGGTGGCGGGATGGGTGGCGGCCACAGGCGAACCGCTTCTCGTCACGGACATGGAAAAGGACGTCCGGTTTAATGGAGATGCGGAGGACCGCTACCGGACAAAGTCCTTTATCAGCGTTCCTCTTAAAAGCCGGGGACGGCTGCTGGGCGTCATGAATGTCACCGACACCACCATGAACGAGGGTTTCACCGAGGCGAACCTGCGCACCCTCAAATCACTGGCCCTCCAGGTCGGTATGGGGATGGAAAACCTCCGCCAGAGTGAAAGCCTGGTCACACACTATAATACGACGACTTCCCTCCTGTCAGCCCTCCAGGAACTCCAGTCAGACGCGACGGATATCGAATCGGGGCTGGTACCGGCAGCCATCCGGGCACTCAACATCGCCCTGGGTCCCCATTCCCACATGATTCTCATCGGGGAGATGGGGAACAACAGAGCCTGGGTGAGCACCCTGGGTTCAGAGGGCGGCATCAATATGTCGGTCATGGACTTCAGGTCGGGCTATTCCCTTTACCAGACCGTGACGGCCTTCTCCCTTCACCCTCCCTATCAGGACAATGAACGACTTGTTGAGCTCGGTTTTGCCTGGGATCTGGTCCAGAAGTCCCAACTGCGGCTGCTGAGAAGCCTGCTGCCTCCAAAACACGATCTTTTCGGTCTGATCCTCTCGGCTATTCCTGACATGCCCGCAGATATTCTGGAGATCCAGAGGCTGCAGCAGGCCATCTTAACCCAGTTCACTGGATTGGTTCTGGAAGGGATCTTTGATCGGATCCAGATCAGGCGTCTCGATCAACTCAAGACGGAACTGATCTCCACGGTTTCCCACGAACTGCGCACCCCACTCACTTCCATACAGGGTTTTTCTGATTTTCTGCTCAGGAGTGACAGTATTCCAGAATCCCAGGAGCGCTACCTTCAGATCATCAAGAATGAGAGCATGCGGCTGAACCGGCTCATAAACAATTTTCTCGACCTCGCCCGTCTCGAGTCAGGGCAATTGACACTGACCAAGGAGCCTTTCGATCCCCTGGTCGTTGTAGAAAACGCCGTTAAACTCCTTAAACCGCAGGCAGAGGCAGGAAGGGCCATGGTGCGTCTTCACTGTGATCGAAACCTTCCCCATCTCATCGCCGATCAGGACAGGGTTGAACAGGCGCTGGTCAACCTTGTCGGGAACGCCATTAAATACGGCGGCACTGGTGTTCATATCGACATAAGCCTGCATACGTCGGAAGGCCACACTGTTTACGAGGTTAGCGACAACGGGCCGGGGATCCGCGAAGAGGAGCTGGCTCTTGTATTCAAGCGTTTTTACAGGGGGATCCTGGACGAAGGGGAAGAAAGCGATCAGGATGTCAAAGGCACCGGTCTCGGGCTTTCCCTGACGAAGGAGATTATCGAGCAGCACGGCGGCACCATATCGGTCCAGAGCACACCAAACAAAAAGACCTCTTTTACCTTCTCTCTGCCCAGCCACGGCCTCATCAGCCCACAGCGGGGCATTACCGCATGGTATCCCGGTGACGAGGAGTTTTCCAATGAACTGGCCAACCGCATCGCCGAGGGGAAAACCGTCGGTGTCCTGACGGTCCATGTAAACCCGGGAGCCAGCAGGAAAAAAACCGAGGAAATTTATTCGGTGGAAGCGTTGAGCGAAATAGAAGAGGTCATGGTGCGTACACTTGACAGCAGCCAGATGGAGGACAATTTCATCCAGAGCCGCCCTCAGGGAGAGTTTGTCATCCTGACCTACGCTTCCCTGGTCGACAGGTACGCGGACCGGCTCATCAGCTCCTTTTCTCAGCAGTTCGGTGATGACTATGCCCTGTCCATCGGCGCCGCCGTATCCACCCAGGGTGAGAAGATCAAACCGGATAAGATCATGGCCCTTTCGCGCCAGGCGTGCCAGTACGTCGAGAGGACCCAGAAACAGGGATATCTGAAGAACAGGAGGATATCGAGATAAATATCAAGCGGGGACCGATATTTATCTGGTCCCAGATCCCAAAAAATATCCAAGATCTAAGATCCAAAATCCAAGATTCTTCCCTGGTGTATGGTACAGCCGTAGGATCAAACAGGGATAAAGGGGGAATAATAAGCCCGAAGTTCAAAAACAAATGTCCAAAGGGGAAGAATCGTAATTCGTTATTCATGAATGACAACCGTGGAAGGTTTAAATTGGAACCTGGAACCTGGCCAGGGCGAGTACGTTGAACCTTGAACATGGAACGTTAAACGCGAGCAAAGCGAATTCCAATCCCTTTCATCCCCTTCATCCCCGTTGAATCGGCTCCTTTCATATTTTTATCTCTCACGCGCAAAAACCTTTCTTTGGAGATCCCCCCATACCTTGACAAACCTCTTAACGAATTATATCATAAAATTCTAATATTTGAATAATGGAGAGCCGATGCTTACAACTCTTCAAAGACTTAACAGAAACCTCGTCATCGTCATCCCTGTTTCCATGGCGGCCGGGCTGGTCTTCGGTGTCCTTTCAGATCCCGGACCCTTGAAGGTGTTCATCCCCGCCTTCACCTTTTTCATGGTCTTTCCCATGATGGTGACCCTTCAGTATAAAAAGGCGTTCACCAAATGCTCATGGCTGGTCCAGATCATGGCTCAGTTCACGAACTTCCTTGTCCTTCCCATCATCGGCTTCGCCCTGGGAAGGATCTTTTTCCCCGACCGTCCCTTTCTCGCACTGGGTCTTATCCTCGCAGCGCTTATCCCCACGAGCGGAATGACGGTATCGTGGACGGGCTTCGCCAGGGGCAACATAGAGGTCGCCGTCAAGATCATGATCTTCGGGCTCATCACCGGCTCTGTCCTGGCCCCCTTTTACATAATGCTCCTCCTGGGAGCCAGGGTCGACGTGGACGTTCTGATGGTCCTGAGCAAGGTATTTATCATCGTCCTCCTGCCCATGGCGGCCGGCTTTACGATACGTCAGTGGTTGATTCGGTGTTACGGTCAAGAAGATTTCGGGAAAAGGATAGGTCCGGCCTTTCCACCCTTTTCCACTCTGGGAGTCATCGCCATGGTTTTTACAGCCATCGCCCTCAAGGCTCAGGCCATTGTGGACAGGCCCCTGCTCCTTCTCGAGATCATGGTACCCGTGATCCTGTTTTACATTCTGATCCTTATCCTCGGTATCACCTTCGGCCGTCTTTTCCTTCCCAGAGCGGACGCCGTCGCCCTCATCTACGGGACGAGTCTTCGAAACCTGTCCATCTCCCTCGCCATAGCGGTGAACGCCTTCGGAAAGGCGGGTGCGGACGCCGCACTGGTACTCGCAGCCGCCTTCATCGTGCAGACCCAGGTGGCCACCTGGTCCACACGGTTCGTTGACAGGGTGTTCGGCCCGCCGGTTTTTTGAGTTCCACCGGTAAGGCGCGGTTCCCCTTAATGCGGAAAAAGAGATCTCATTCCGAGACCGCAGAGTGCGCAGAAAAAGGCAGACCTGGATAACAGTAATACTAATTTCCGTGTGCAACTCAAACGCCTGAGTTAACAGGGATAAAGGGGATTAAGGGGATGAGGAAAGGCGATCACGCAACTTGGATAACCCGGTCAAACGTTTCACGTTCATAGGGAATGACGGTCCAACGTCTGAGACGCAATCATCGTAAGTTCTTTCCCCATGGGCTATTGTCCCTGTATTTTTGCTTCGCCGCATTTCCCCGACAGTTTTCTTCTGTACTTTGGACTGAAATTCCAGGAGAAAACGCAGGATATTCAGGTTATCCAAATAGCATTAAGGGCCGCCCCAGCAATCTGGAGCGGCCCTTTGGTCTGACACTGACACTCTACTGTCGACGTACTGGACGCCGCGAAATCAGGATATCAGAAATTCTTCAGCACGACAGGAAGGCCCGAGGAGTTGGGCAGCGGATCCTGCGTGTCATCGTTGTTGTGACAAGCTACGGCACATCCGTAAGTCGAGGGATTGTACCCGACCGAATTATTCATCTGGATGTTCCCGTCCCAGTGATCGCCGATGGTGTCCGTGGCCTTGTTGAAGAGCGTGTAGTTAGCCTCCGGATCGAAGGTGCCGCCCGCCGCGGATTCACTCATGCCATGGCAATAGCTGCACTCGGCGTGATTCGACAGGGGAACACTTGAATGATCGACCGGGGTCGGAACCTCCAGATCAGCGGACCCGTCGGGCGGGTACCCGTGACAGGCGGTACAGTCGAGGGTGAAGGCCGTCGGCGAGTCATGGCACTGCAGGCAGCTCGGCGCATAGGTGCCGCCGTCCAGGCCCGCACCGTGGCAGAGGGTACAGGCCTGCTGGATGTGCCCGGCCGAATAGTGGAAGGTGCTGTTCACCCCGGCCCAGTCCTGTGGGTGGGCAAGGTTGTCACCGTGACAGCTCCCAGACCCCTCGCAGCCGTTGTCGCCCGCCGACTCGATCCCGACATTGAAACGCGGAGGATCGTCCTCGTTGGCATGGCAGCCCTGGCAGAAGGTCAGGTCCTCCTTGGCGACAGGTCCGTGCACGCTGCCGTCAAGGAAGCTGCCGTCCAGAACGTGGATCCCCCCTGCGGGCGCGTCGGTATTGGGCTCGGCGCAGGCGTAAAGCAGGAAGGCCGAAGCCAGCAAACACAAAAGTGCCAGTCTATGCATGTTCATCTCCTCGTTCCCGGTCAGCCGTGACAGCGCGCGCAGTTCTCGGCCGATTTCGGATTGCCATGGCAGCGGAAGCACGATGTCGGGTCCATTTTCCCGTCGAGGCGGTGGCGGGTCAGGTAATCGCCGCGGTGCTGCATGGGACGATAGGTCTCCGACTGGTTCTTCAGCGAGGGCTTCAGCTCGATCCCCGTTGCGTGGCAGTCGTTGCAGAAGCTGGTCTGGTGGCACATGGCGCAGATCGCTTCGCCCTGATACGCCTGGGACCGGTGGCTTGAGCCCCAGTCCGACGTGTGGGCATAGTTCTCATAGGCCACATGGTCGCCGCGGGCATCGTGACAATCGGTGCAGACCTTCGGCTGCTCACCGAGATCCTCGGCGCTCGGATGCCTGGCCAGGGGCTCATACTTGCTCTGCAGCCCGGTGCAGGCAGCCGCAAGCAGCAGGATGGCCAGCAAGGTCAGAATGGAAAGGATACTCTTTTTCGCCATTGTTTCTGTCTCCTGTCAGAACCGGGGAACTCTTTTATTGAGCGAAGTTGTAAGACACTGTCAAGGTGCCGCGAACATCTTCGTCGAAATAGGGGTCCTTGCTGTAATCGCCGGACAGTTTGACCGACAGGGCATCACCCATGAAGCGCTTGCCCCCGCCAAAAGAGGCGAACAGCGAACTGTCCTTACCGTAGATCTCTTCTTCGTACTGAGCCAGCACGACATCCCCGCTGAGAAAGTCCATGCCCAGACGGCCGCCCGTCGCTTCGCTGTAGCCGTACACGCGCACCAGGGTGTAATTATTCTCGGCCGTATCACCTGCCGTCTGTCCGACCTCGGCACCGTACTGGGTCCCCCCCTTGCCCTGCCAGGCGGCCAGGAGGCTGTAGGCCTGGGAGGCGTCGAGGTCCTTATAGTCATTCTGCTTCAGTTTGCCGCCAAAGGTCCAGCTGGCGTTGTACTGGTAAAGAGCATCGAGGCCGTACGCTGTCAGCTCCTCGGTTGATTGCGCCAGCAAAAGGAAGGGATTGACGGCATTGGCGCCGGTGGTGAAATAATCCTCGTAGGAAAACTGCTGATAATACGGTTTGAGCGTAAGGCGGCCCAACGGCACCCTCAGTTCCCAGGACTGCTCGGCCAAGCCTTCGCTCTCCTGGTTATAGGTGGAGTAGCCGGAAAGCCTGAGGTCGCTGGGCAAAGAGAGCGCCAGGTCAACGCCCAGCATCTCTTCGGCAGTCTCGCCGTCATTTTCGCTGGCCTTGTAGGATAAGCCGATCTCATACTTGGAGCCGCGGTGATGAGCCAGCCGGCCGCCGATGATGCTGTCCCCGCTGCGGCCCTGCTCCGAAACGAGCCCCACCGGCTGGCCGCCGTAAACCGACAGCGCGAAATAGTCCCCGAGATTTCCGTTCAGGCGCAGGCCGTCGATGGTCTCGTTGGCCACCCCCTCGAAGACATGCTGCCGGCCGAGCCTCAGACCATACTGGTTGGCGGCGCGGCGGTATTCGACGTAGCCGTAGAGCAGTTCGCCTGCCGTCTGGTCCTCGAAAAATTCGCTGTCAGCGATGTCGGCGCGTCCCCAGCCGTACAGGTGGAAGGAGAGACCGTAATCCTCCAGTTCACCGGTATCGATCTGCAGGTACTCGTAAGCCGGCAGGACCGTAGAATCCTCTCCAGCAGTGGTGTCCCGCTGGAAGGCCCTCAAAATGGTGTCGGATTCGACCCGAGTCGAAGCGCCGAATGAATCGGCAGGCACAAGACCCATAAGCAGTATGAGCCCGAGAAACCAACCGCAATACCAAGTGACTGTTCGCATGATTCCCCCTGAAGAGACGTTGCGGACGCCGGTATGCTGCACCTCGGTGCGTCCGGTGGTTGAGTGTCTCCGGGATGTCCCAGATTCCTTAAGATTGATAACGATTTGTGGTCTTAAGAAAGACCCCTCTCCTGATACACCAAGGGAGCAGCAATATGCCCCCATCGACCTTTCCCTCGAAGTTAAGGAAGCATTATAGGCGGATTACAACCCAAATCAACCCCTAAAATCAGTCCCTGGATCGGCCTCCCCCCATCAATACTTCGAAGCAAACCGGGGGATGAGGGACATCAAGCTTGCGGGTACGATCAGGAGATCTCCAGCGGTGAGATCAGCCACGCGCAGACCCACCCTGGAGGCCTGTAAAAAGAAGCGGGACGAGCCGGATGGCTCGTCCCGAAGGTTCTTCATGCAAACTCCTGAACTTCGTTCGCGTTGCGAGGTGGACCGGAGTCCACCTCGCACGTTTTACTTAAGGAACATATACGGAGAAGACGGTATCGATGATGAAATCGCGAATGACGTCGTTGCTGTCGTTCTCCCAGAGGTAGCCGTAGTTCTCGAAGTGCTGGTTGAGATCCGCAAGGCCGGCAGCGTCACCGTGGTTGAGGTACCCAACCTTGTGACAGGCACCGCAGGCTCTGGCTGCAGGACCGGTGACGGACTCCGGTACGTCTATATCCCTGCCTTCCACATCATCGGACCCGGACAGTACACCAGGCATCGAACCGTACTGGTCCGGCACATCGTACATACCCGGCTCGTGGCAGGACTCGCAGTTTGTAAGCCCGAACACGGGGTACACGAACCCTATGTGGTGCTCGTAGTGCAGTTCCTCCAGGGGATCCTCGAAATCGATGTTACCGATATCGAAGGGCTGGAAGGAGTGGATGGCGTGGACATAGGAGTCGATGGACCTGGACTGCAATTCCAGATGACTGCCAGGCGTTATTGACACGTGGCACAACCGGCAGACGACTACGCTGCCGCCCCTGGCTGGGCTATGGAAGGTCGTGCCAAGGGCATCGTGGCAGTTGTTGCAGCCATCTTCAACCGATACGATAGCAGCGGGGGATGCCACGAAATTGTTGCCATTGAGATTGAAGGTCCTGGAAACGGCATTGACGGCAACGGTTTCACCGCCGGCCTCCGCCTCCACCATGACACCGATCTCCGCTCTCTCGTTACCCATACCGACCAGGTAATCCCACTCGGACACGTCCACTGTTGCCTCCCAGGTACCGGGATTTGCCGTCGTGTTGATATCCGCTGAGCCTGACCGGACATTGGCCGTCGCCCGGAAATCCTTGGTGGCCTGGCCGTACAATCCGACATACACCCTGTATGGTTCGACTGTCACTGCCAGGCTTCCGCCGTATGCGGCGTCATCCACAGTGAACTGAATGGTGATGTCGTCGCCATTATAAGTTGCGCTGTCGATGCTGACAGAAATGACGTCAGCGTACTTCGTGCCGTTATTTTCATCGGTGTAGATCACAGGATCATACCCGGTGTGGATCTCGGCGAAGGACGGGGTGGCCCCGCCACTATGACAGCTGGTGCACACTGTCGTATCGTCATACGTTGTATGATCGAAGATGCCGGCTGCTGTGGGGGCAACGGCCCACAGTCCCGGGGCTTCCATGATGTTGTCCGGATCGTCATACAGCGGATGACAGCTCTTGCACGTTTCCAGCACGAAGTTTGCAGGATCCGTGATCGCGGCAAGGTTGTCGCCTTCGGGACCCGTGTGGCAGGTGGCGCAGTTGGACATGGACTGCGGATAGGGGAACTCCATGGCGTGGGACATGTGCACGTCGTTCATGAGCTTGGTCTTGTAGGCATAATCGTCGAGATCCCCGGCTGCATAGGCCAGTTCTTCCCAATCCTCGCCGTACTCCTCTTCCAGCGTGATGATCAGGTTGGGGTCGTTGACGAGCAGCTGCCAAACGAAGTGGCCGCCCTCGCCCTCGTCCAGGTGACAGGCTTTGCAGGTGTAGAAATCAAGACCCGGATCGCCGACGTTGGCGTAGATGTAACCGTGCTTGAGGAAGGGCACCGTGTGGCACTTCTCGCATCCCGAGACGTTGGCAGGGGAGGCGTAGTCAACATCTCCCAGAACCTCGACCGCCGCGAAGGGATACTTGGCCTGGGCGACGCGCGTACCCGGTATGGAAGCCACGGTCTCATCCCGGCCGTACACCACGATGATGCCGTCCTCGGCGGACAGGTCGGCGCTAGCAGCGGTGGCCGTACACACGTTGGTCGTGTCGTTGTAGGCGACCGTACCTTCGATATCCAGCCTGCCGACGTCAAAGGTGGTTCCGTTGTACGATGAGAAGTAGATCCCCAGGCTGTCCGCATCCAGGCAGTCGAAGGCGTTCCCGAACTTGGTCATTTCAAAGGTCACGATGCTGCTGGCAATGGTATCCGAATAGGCATAGGCCAGATTGGTGACCTCAATGATGCCGTCCTGGTACAGCTGATTGTAGGAAGCCTGATGCATGAAGGCATCATACTCGTGACACGAAGTGCAGTACTCGCCGAACCAGCTGCCGTCACCGGGGCCGGTGCCGCCGCCGCCGGCCAGCGTGGCCAGCCACTCTTCCTCTGTGCCCGTAAAGCCGTTATCGACAGCGATCTGGTAAGCGCTCTTACCGTCGCTGCCGTCGCTTCCGCCGCAGCCACCGAACATCAGGCCGATCACCAGCGCAAGCGGGAGGAGTATCATCCAGAATTTTCGGGTTTTCATCATTTCTCCTTTCGCACTTGTGGACCACCCGGGACCGTCACCCGACGCATCCTCTCTCCGGTGGTCCTGATCCTATTTTTCCTGTCAATGCCCCTCCTGGATGAAGAACACGCGAAAGACCGGGGCGGACAGGAAACGACAAACATCAACCTTTCTCCTCGTCATCACCTCCTGATTCTATTGAGATTAAGTTCTAAGCCATTACGAAAAAGGCTTACTCACAGGCTGCGAACATTCTTCCCGCACAGCCGCAAAGACCCCTTCATATCCAAAGAAGGGATCAGCGGGGTGTTTTCCAGGCAGTCGATGGAATTGAAAATGAGATGCCGGGTGGAAAGGCTGCTGAGGGTGTCGCTGCACTCCGCATCCGTGGTGTTCATCCCGACCAGGTCACCAGTCTTCAACGATCCCCTGCTGCCGTGACCTCTGTCCGGAGAGATCTCGCCGGGAAACATGGTAATTTGTGTGATAGAGGGAGTGGGAAGAACTTCTGCGGATTGCGAATGAAAGGCTCCTATCATGGCTCCCATTAAAAAACTTCTCCTTGCCTATTTCTGAAACTGGAACCCGAACCGTTACTATTACTATAACAGGTAATCACAGTGAGGTCAGTTATTGCAAAAATGTAACATACCTTTGGGCACGATGCAATGTTTTTCTTGACTGTGGAAAAACCAATAAATGCTTGTTTTTATTAAAAATATCGTTCAATGGTATAAAATTTGTATACAATCTTACAAAGTCACTAGGTTAATAATTTTCGCTGCCGTCGGGGAGAAAGTTTATTTTTTCACTTGATAAATATCATTGTGCGGCGTGCTCGTCTACAAAAAAAGGCGGCCCTAAGGCCGCCCCTTTTTTCCCTGACGTTAACTCAGCCTTTTCCTCACATCGTTCCGGCCTCTCCTAACTCGGTTCCGGCCTCTTCTGGCTCGGATGCCGGTTTGAGCGTGAAAAGATGGGTAACGGTCATCAAAACGCCCGCCAGGAAACACAGCCCGAAAAAGATGGCGACCCTGAACCAGAACATCATGGTGAAATGCGCCGTCATGTATCCGATGTCCAGGAAGCGCTCCAGGTAGGTCTGGAGGATCCCCGCAACGCCGAAGGTAAGACCCAGGAACAGCATGGACACGCTCATGGTCCAGAACCCCCAGTATCCGAGCCTGGCCTTGTATTTGCGGACACCCTTGAACCGGGGCATGGCGTAGTAGAAAATGATCAGGTTAAGAAGTGCGTAAGCCCCGAAGAAGGCCAAGTGTCCATGGGATACGGTGATCTGGCTCCCGTGTGTGTAGTAGTTGATGGGCGGCAGGGTGTGAATGAACCCCCAGACCCCCGCTCCCAGGAAATGATAGAGGGCCATGCCCACGATGTAGGTCCGGGGCACCTATCCAGTAGTAGTGATGCCCGGTCCCCACGATCCCGGTGAAGAGAAAGACCCCCGTCTCGACATACAGCCACTTTTCCACCACCTTGCGCTCGACCCCGGTGACCTTGATGAGGATGAAAGCCATGATGGCGGCCGTGATGAGCTCCCAGGCGCCCTCCACCCACAGGTGGATGACCCACCACCAGTAGTAATAGTCGGTGTTGATGCTCCTGTAAAAGGGGTGGCCGAACAGGTAGAGGACAGCGAGAAAGGTCACGCCACCCAAAAGCATCCACTGCACCAGGCTCCTTTCAGCCGATCTCAATACCGTCATACCGACGTTGAAAACGAACAGCAGCGCGGCCACAACGATGAGCACATCCAGGGCGGGCGGGATCTCCAGCAAAGGAGTGCCCTGTGTCCAGCCAAAAAGAAATCCGACCACAGCGACCACGGCCGTCCCGGAGAAGATCAGGAGCTGCAGCCAGGCTATCCTGGTACTGAAAAGTTCACCCTTCGTTTCTTCAGGCAGGATGAAATAGGATCCGCCCATGAAACCGAGCAGCATCCAGGCCACCAGAAGGTTCGTATGAATGGCCCGCGCGGTGGCGAAGGAGAAGACATCCACCAGGGACTGGGGCAGGGCAAAGGCATAGTTTATGGCCAACCAGATCCCCATGAGGACCTGTAGGACGAAAAGGCAAAGGGAAAGGACCATGTACGGTAAGGCAACTTTCTGACTCTCATACTGGATCATGACGCCACCTCCTTTCTATTTCAGGCTGAGGATGAAATCAGCGATGGTCTGGGCCGTTTCCCTGGAGATATCCTGGGCCGGCATGCCGAGGTCCGGGTTGACCGAGTCAGGATCGAGAATCAGCTTCACCAGTGTATCCCGATCGTAGGTGATCTCCTTGGCAATATCGTTAAAATCTCCGGCCACATTCCGTCCCTGGTTCTCGAAGGAGTGGCATCCTCCACAGGTTCCCAGAACGATGTCGGTCTTGGTAAGGACCTGGGCCGCCGAATCCCTCATGCGGTAGGCCTGGACGTACTTCTCATCCTGGGGCGGCCAGTGCCGGTTCTCGATATTTCCCGTCCATTTCAGGAAGGCCACCAGGTCCTTCGCCTCATCGACCGAGACGCCGAGGTTGGGCATCTTCCGGAAGGAGTCCTTGTACACCTTCTCGGGATGGGTGACGATGGCGATGATGTTGCTCTCGCCCAGGCGGAAGTAGGCCTTCGTCATGTCGGGAGCGTAGTAGCCCCCGAACCCCAGGATCGTGTGACAGTCGTTGCAGTTGTACTTCTTCCACACGTTCTTGCCCGCCACCACCTGGTCGGTAAGCTGGCTGGCGTTGGTGAACACCTCCTTTTTCCTGTGGAAATCCAGGGTCAGAAAAAGAAAGATCACCGCAGATGACAGGGTGCCGAAGAAGAAGATGAGGAAAGCTGTTCTTCGGGTCATGAAACCCCCCTTTCCGGCCTTTCGGCCTGCAAGTGTAAAGGTGCTGATGTTGTCGAGTATGCACTGAGGGACAGGGAAAATGGCTTGACTCAGGTCAAGGGTGGAGTGTTTTTCAGGAAAAGGAATTTTTAAGTTGATGGTTAAAAATTGATGATTAGAATCCGGAGAAGTTCTTGTTTTGAATCGTCAGTAGAATCCTCATTCAAAGATTCCGCTGGAAGGGCCGTTGCCCACGTCCCTCTACTTTTCATAGAAACCGGGTATGAGTCAGAGGAAGGTCTGAAAGGAATACCGAATTTGATTGCCCTTAATCCTCAATCCGCGATCCTCCATTCTCCATCGCTATCTTATTTCCCATACACATACTTCCCGATCCTGCGCACCCTCTCCATCTCGGCTTCCGACAGGGGCCCCAGGTCCATGGCCTTCATGCCGCCTTCGAGCTCCTCTGCCGTTTTGGGTCCCGTAAGGCACACGTCCACTTTCCCGCTGGACAGGACGAACCGGTAGCAGTCGGCCGCAGTGAGGGGCTTCTCTCCCGGCGGCACCTTTTCCGGATTTACCAGCTGACCCCACCGGGTCGCTGTGAAGGCGATGACACCCGGAGCGTTACTCCCGGGGATGAAGGGGAAAAAGTCCCGTTCGGCGCCCACGTGGGCGGCGTTGTACCGGACCATCAGGGCATCAACGGGAGAGGTCGGGTCGGCGGCGATGCGTCCAGCAAGGGCGCGATCATGGGTGGAGATCCCCATGTGCCGCACCTTCCCCTCTTCCTTGAGTTTTAAGGCCGTTTCCAGCATCCGGCCCCGGGGCACCCCCCTCATCCAGCTCATGAGGAGGATATCCGCGTATTCGATACCCAGTCTCCGCAGCCCCTTCTCGTGGAAGCGGCGCATGACCATTCCGCTTTTGTCGTAGGTCTGGAAAGCGATGACGACCCTGTCACGATGCTCCTTGGTAAGGTGTATCAGGGCGTCACGCATGGGCTCACGCCGTCCTGTACCCCACAGGAAGAAGTTGGCACCCCGCTCGTGGAAGGCCTTTTCCAGGGAATCGGCCGGAGCCGGGTAGGAGGCCCCGAAACCGAGGCGGCTGACGGAAAGGCCGGTACGGCCGAGGGTGGTGTGGGTTTTGAAATCCATGCGAATCCCCCCTTATTCAAGATTCAAAATTCAAGACTCAAAATAGAGGCACAAATACATCACACACAGATTACAGAAACATCTCACTTTCGCGCAAGGCCACGGCGGGCAATAAATCCGGAATCAGTACCGGAAAATCTAACACTCGTTCACCGGAAAAACCGGGGAATAAAGAGCGCCTGTAAAAATTTTGCAGAACGTTCTCGAGCAGAGCCGTAAAAAAAACCTCATGAATTTTGAATCGCCTGTTTTTGTAATTTGAAATTTGGAATTTGAAATTACAAATGTATTATAGCCCCATGGACATCCAACCCCTTTCCCTTAAACATCAGTCCTTACTTCATGATCGACTGCGGGCCATCCCCATCCCCATCTCCGAGTTCTCCTTCCCCAACCTGTACCTCTTCCGGGAGACTCATAAATACGAGGTCGCCACCTGGGATGATGAGATCTGGATCCGGGGGAGATCCCGTGACGGCAGCAGCTACTTCCTGCCCACACGGGACACAAGGACAATGGATCCCGGCCACCTCGGCCGGATGGCCGGGACCGTCGATTATCTTTACCCTGTGCCCGAGGAGTGGCTGACCGCCTTTCCCTCAGCAGATTTTACCCGCACCTTTGACGAGGCCGACTCGGACTACCTTTATGAGACGGGAAAAATCGCCACCTTCGCGGGAAAAAGACTGCACAAGAAGAAGAACCTTCTCAACTTCTTTCTCAAGCACTATTCCCACGACGCCGAACCCCTTACCGAGGCAAGGATACCCGATGCGTTGTCCATCCTCGACGCATGGCAGGCAGAGTCCGGCCAGAAAGAAGATTACACCGACTACGGCGCTGCAAGAGAAGCCCTGCTGCGCATGGACGACCTGGTCCTGTGCGGGGGGATCTGGTATGCCGATGGTCAGCCCAGCGGCTATATCCTGGGCGAGGAGATCACATCCGACACCTATGCCCTTCACTTCGCCAAGGGCCTGATCCGATTTAAGGGAATCTACCAGTACATCTTCTCGAGCTTCGCCTCCGTCCTGCCGGGCATGTACGCACACCTGAACATGGAACAGGACCTGGGGAAGGAGGCGCTGAGGCACAGCAAGGAGAGTTATTTCCCGGAGATGAAACTGGTGAAGTGGCGAGTTTCCGCGAAATAAAATGCATCGGTGTATCGGAGAAAGATCCTGATGTGCAATTCAGCCTTTCTCGCCGAAACCCCGATACCCCGTTACCCCGATACTCTGTCCGTGCATGGTCTTCCCGACCGAGCACGGACAAGCGCCCTTCTCCCTTGATTTCCCACCATTGAGCGGGTTTAATATCTGATATGGGGTTTGGGGAGGCAAAGGGGTGCCTTCGTCAAGAGCATTTCCTGTAAGTTCACCCCCGTCACCAGCGCGGACAGAATCGAGCACCCGGAACCTCTGGTCCCGTAACATTGCGCGCCTGATCCCGAAAGGAGGGTGATCCATGGCTAGAAATCCAGTTCTGCAGTGGAGGATCCTTTTCGCTTTCCTGCTCCTGGTCCTGTGGGCCGGCAACACCGGAGCTGCAGGTGTTGACGACCTGATCCTGGCCGTGTGGGGGTTTGACACAGACAGGGCCGCCGCTCTCATCGACAGCGGCGTGGATGTCAATACCGCCGACGGAAAAGGGACTTATCCCCTTATCCTGGCCTGCAGCTACAAGGACAACGACGAGATGATCGCGCTTCTTCTGGAAAAAGGGGCCGACCCCAATGTCCACGGGCCCAACGGGGAGACACCCCTGGGTCTGGCAGCGAAGTATTCGCTCAATGCCGTGAAAATGCTCGTGAACAAGGGAGCGGACGTGAATGCCAGGTTCGACCCCGGTTTCACAGCCCTGCGCTGGGCCCAGGAGATGGAGCAGGCAGAAGTAATCAAGTTCCTTAAGGCGAAAGGAGCCAAGGAGTAAGACACCTCCCGTTGACGGGAAAAGAGCATCCGCGAAAAGGAGGATACAGGATGAAAGATGCATCGCGTTTTTTAAGTGCCGTTATTCTTGTGTCGCTGGCCGTTGTGATGGCGTGGCCTCTTCAGGCCATAAGCGCCGAATTCACAGCAGATCTCATCCGGTCGAGCGGGGGTGACGAGGATATGAGCAAGGTTTTTGTCAAGGGCAAGCTCCGCCGTGAGGAGCTCATGGAGGACGGTGAGGTGGCCGCCATCAGCATCGCCCGCCTTGACAAGGGTGTGAGCTGGACCCTTATGCCCGAGGAGAGGATGTACATGGAGATCCCTCTCGAAGGAATGAAGGTCGGCGCAATGGAGGACGTGGAGGAACTCGAGTCCAGAGCGCAGATGAAGGTCCTGGGCAAGGAGACGGTGAGCGGCTACGCCTGCGAGAAAAGACGGTACGACGATCAGACCGAGGGATCGGTCACCGTCTGGTATTCGGCCAAGCTCGACTATCCGGTGAAGATCCACGTCATGGCCTTCGGCGGTGAGGAGGAGATGACCCTGTTGTATAAAAACATCAAGACCGGGAAGGTGTCCGATTCCATGTTCGAGATCCCCGAAGGCTACCAGAAATTTGCCATTCCGGGCATGCCGGCGGGGATGCCTGGAGGAATGCCAATGGGTCCGGGGATGGGGAAATAGAGGAAAAGCCGTGACAGGTGATTCGTGATTGGCAGGGCCCATGATTCCTGACTCGTGGATCGTCCATCAAAATACATGGAACCTGGAACGTGGACCCTGGAACTCCAGAACTTGAGCGCTGCAGCCGGACTGAAGATTGAAGATCAAAAATTGAGGAATAAACTCGAAACCCAAAACCCGGAACTCAAAACCCTTTTCTCTAGACGGAGGCCGCGCGTGAACGCGCGGCCATTTCCTTCAGCCACTCATGCAGCGGCATCATTTTTCTGAATACCTCGAAGCAGTGATCCACAATCTCAGCAGAATAGAGGGTCTCCGGGATCTTCGTTTCGGTCCAGGCCGTGAGGCCGTTGAACAGGAGGAACTGGGCAAAGGGGTGGTCCGGGTCATAGCCCGCGGGGACCCTCTTGTAGTGGCGCCCGCCGATGTCAAGAGACTTTGACACCTTTGAGACGGCTCCGGCCAGCTTCATGCCGTGTTTGGGGTGGACGACGGACCGCCTGAACTCTTCGAGCAGCGGCTTGGAAAAGATGTGGATCCCGCCGCCCAGCATCAGGTTGGGCGGCTGGAGGTGGAAGTAGAATCCGGTGCACTCCATTTTGGGCCCCTCCCCTTCCCAGCAGAAAATGCCAAGGTGGGTCTTGTAAGGGGTCTTATCTTTGGAAAA
>WOR8_10001870_pt1 | contig 21060 bp, 19 predicted proteins | sample DeeMarSeWOR38_10_FD_19890 | JGI IMG/M metagenome (IMG submission 19890) | reverse complement strand
CTCATATTTTTATCTACTTTACTCTCTCCAAATTCTTTTTTGATAACTTTCTCCATAATAGTTAAATCATAATAACCAGTGACTTTTCCAAAAGCCCCTAGCATAGGAATATTTAAAATTGGTCCACTCGCATGCATGAAGTCTTTCTTAATGCAAATACCTGTAGCGTCAACGATAAAAATTTTTACTTTATCTGGAAAGCCGTTGGTATTTATTGGCTCTGGGCTATTTACAATGAGAGTGACACCTTCCTTTATAGTTTCCTTTATTCTTGGAATATCTAGCAATGATACATCAAATAGTAAAAGGTAATCTGGATCGACTACACTGTCATAACTTTTAATGGGTTTTTTCATCGATATTTTTGTAAAGGCTTGTATCGGTGCGCCCCTTCTCTCTGCTCCAATAATGGGGATCGCTATCATATCCTGAAAACCCTTTTCAAAAGCCATTTCAGCTAATAATTGACTTGCACTGATACACGTTTGCCCTCCTCTGCAGTGCATTGAAATTTCTACTATTTTATCCTCTTGAGACAATATAATCAATCCATAAACTAATTCTTATCTTTTTTTAAATAATTCCTTATTTATTGAGTTTACTCTTAAAATTGTAATATTAAACAATAATATAGAGTTTTTATTCATAACTATTATAACAAAAAAAAAGTTCTAATAAATAGTTTGTTTTCTAAAAAATATCAATTTTTATTAATTTAGAGAATTTTTAATCAGATTTTCGTTATTTTTATCAAATCTAGCGATTGAATAGGTCAAATGTCTAAAAAGAGAAAATTAGGAGAAAAAATCCACTCATTTAAATGTCCATCTTGTGAAAAAGGAACCATAGATCTAATCAAAACTGTCTATGACCTACAGGATGGAGATAAGATGTTAATACTGAAGTTCGAATGTAATAATTGTACTTTTCATCAAAATGACATTATTCCCTTAACCACAAGGATGGATCCGGGAATTATGGTACTGAAGGTGGAAGAGGAAAAAGATCTTAGATCAAAAATTTATCGCTCGCCTGCAGGAAAATTAGAAATTCCCGAATTGGAATTAATTGTGGAACCGGGTCCTAGAGCAGATTTCTTTTATACTAATATAGAAGGGATTTTATTAAGGTTTGAAAGCGCAGTTTCAATATATCTAAATAATCTTCGGAAAGAAGAACCTGAACTCACTGAAATCGAAGATATCCGACACAAATTAGCACTAGCGAGGGATGGAAAATTCAAGTTTACTCTCAAAATAACCGATCCTCAAGGAGGGAGCTATATTCTCCCAGTTGATGAATCAAAATATTCATTTACAAAGCTTGAAGAGGACGGAATTTGAATAAATATAAAATATTGTTATATCATAAAGGTTAATTAATAAACTAATATCAATTTCTAAATTTTGTGATCTCTGATGGGAACTCAAATTAAAAGAGTAGGTATCCTAACAGGCGGAGGTGACTGTCCTGGGTTAAATTCTGTTCTTTATGGAATCATGCTTAAGGCTTATGATGCAGGAATTGAATGCGTTGGGATTCTTAAAGGATGGAAAGGTTTTGTAGAAAATAAAACGATAACTCTTCATATTGCTGATCATGATGATCTGCATACTGTAGGGGGAACGATCCTATACACCAGCAGAACAAACCCTTTCAAGGGAACTCGCTCACAGGTAGAAAAAGCTAAAGATTTAGCAAAAAAGTTTAATGATCTTGGAATTGATGCGCTTATTGTTATCGGGGGGGATGATACCTTAGGCGTTGCAAATAAACTTTACAAATATGCCGATGCTAAAGTGGTTGGTTGTCCAAAAACGATCGACAATGACCTAAAAGGAACTCATTATACTTTTGGGTTCTGGAGTGCGGTACAACTAGCTTCTAACGCAATGGATAATCTTACAACTACAGCCCGTTCACACCAGAGAGTATTTGTAGTAGAAGTAATGGGGAGAGATGCGGGTTTTCTAACGATGTATAGTGGGATTTCTGCAGGAGCAGATATAATCTTGATTCCAGAAACCCCATTTGATCTTCAAAAAGATGTTATAGATGTTCTTAAAAATCGAGTCAATTCAGGGTACAAATATCACATAATAGCAACGTCTGAAGGTGCACATCCCACGTCGGATTCATTATCTCGGGATTTTAAGACAATCTCAAAAGATATAATTGATAAGTTACCAAAAGATACATTTGGAAATCCTTTACTGGCTAAATTAAATATTTCACAAATAATCGTTGACGAATTAAATCTGCGAGAAGACTTAATACAAGAATTTAAAAAAAATGATGTTGATTTTGAATGTCGAAGCGTTGTTTTGGGCCATACTATGCGTGCTGGTCCACCGAATTCATTTGATAGAATCCTTGGTCTAAGATTTGGTCTAGCAGCGATGAAATTGATATTAGAAGGTAAATACGGGAATATGGTATCTCTTCAAGGCAACAAAATCGAAACAATTCCATTATCTGAAGGTGTTAAAAAGAAATATATCACGCCAGATAATGATAAAATGGAATTACGAGATTTACTCGTAAAGATAAGATACCTTTCTAAACAAAAATAACTAAGATTGAGGCAACCAATTATGGGTGAAATTAAAGGAATTCTATTCAGCATAATACAAGGAAAAGGAAGTCGATCGGAGGGTCCTACCTATTTTTTGAGACCATTGGATGAGTATAAAGATAGATGGTCAGAAGTTCTTGTAAGGAAACAGACTCATATTTGGGAAGAAGATCCAAAATTACATAAATTTCTCGATAAGAGAGTCTTGATTAATGGGGATATCATTGAGACGAAGAGTACAATTACCGTTGATTATATGAAAATAGAGCTTTTAGAGTAATTTGAGAGAAATTTCGTGAAACGCATCTTTCACGAATGATACTATACCTTGGTAATGCAAGATGAATATCCTTCAGAGTTCAAAAATTTTATTTGCCTTTTCTTCGATAATCTCATTTTGAACCAAGTCCCATATCTCAGCATAGAAAAATTCCTTTTCATCTTTCACAATAATTGGAATTCCTTCGACACACGCACTCATGTCACAGTATAATGCATTGAACGTCTGATTTTTCATTATGGGGTCATCGAAATCTTTAGGATCTTGGTAATCTAATACTTTATAATCGACTTCTTTACCAACAAGCCATTCCTTAAGTTTTTTACAGAAAAAACAATCCTTCTTAGTAATTATTTTATACTTAGCCATATGGAATTGTGTAAAACGAGCTTTTTAAAAGTTATTTCTATAAAATATGTACATCTATTCAATCTCAAAAATTATCTCTAGATATTCATACTTAGAATTAAGGAGCTCTAAAACTCTTTTTGCAAATGTCCGTAAATTCTTTATGTGAACTGGTTTTTCATCCTTTTGTTCCAACAAAAAATTATGTAACATTTTTCTGGTCGCATCTGGTCCTTCTTTTTCAAGAAAATTCTCCCAGTGGATGGATGTTCTGCAGATTCGTTTTATTGCATCATCAGGGTACTGTTGTTTATCAAAAATTATATTATGATGTTTATTAATAGCATTACTAACCCTTTCCAAATGATCAGCGATGCCTAATGAATACCGGCATAAACTGATTATATTTGAAGTAATTCTCCTGTTCCTAGTATTAGTATTTGCTTCAAAGGATTCCCATACTTCATTCCATTCATCTTTATTTCTACCCATTGACCCATCATTATAGAGAGCAACATTTATGATATCACTAAGATCAACATCATGACCTCTTCTTAATTTCTTATTAAAAATCTCTCTCAACTTAGTTCCTTCCAAATAACTTCCAGCCCCAAAATCCAGTAGTTGGTTAAGGTTATTTGCAGCACAGAGTGCCTCATGTCTGGTTTCACCTGTATCTGGATTTTTCCATTCCACACTTTTTTCATATTCTCCTGTTTCCTTGTTTTTAATCCATCCCATTTCTCGTAGTACATGGTCTAATAGGTGGACCTTAAAAATCCAAAAATCGATATCATCTGTAAACCTTTTTCTTCTCCAATCTCTGGATGTATATTTTCCTAGATACAGCTTCAATGTTCCACGGACAAGATCAAACTTCCCCCCTTCCAAAGATTCACATGCATCCTTATAATAAACATTATTTGGCTCATTCGAGATTTCTACAATTCGATTGATGATCTTTCGTGCTTCTCCTGCCACTACATCACAGGGGATGTGTCCATCAGAGGGATAAGCTCTTGAACCTCCATCCAGAAAATTCTTAAATAGCGTTAAATCATTCTCAGGTATTTTATACCAAGGATTATTAAATAAACTTTTACTGAAAACATAATGCGTGTATCCACCATCATCTACACTGGTTTTATCATGTAAAGGAGAAGCATCTCTCAATCCATCTCCCTTTTGCACCGCATCAGCTTTAGTATCCCAAATTAACGTCATTCAAGATTTTATATTGATTCTAATTATTAAAAATTGTCAATTTAAAATATAAACTCAATTTTTATACCTAGACTCTATTTTTATTATATGAATAAATTTTTCAAAATCTTTACTTATACCCCTTGGGATTCACAACGCCCAAACATATTAACAGAAGTAAAAATGCTCTCATTAAAATCAATAATCGATAAATTTCCCATTGTAGAACAATCTTTTTTTGATGATCTTAGTAGTAATGTTAATCGGTATTACCATTATTCTTGGATTGAATCCATTAAGAGAATCATAGGTCCTGATGGTGAGGATTATGATATTAAGCTTTGGAATCTCATATGGGGAATAGATAACGAACGTAGAACATATCAACTATTAATCCAGATTATTGAGAGAAAGGCCACATTAGTTGCATTAGCACCACCAGAACTTGGGAAATTGTTTAGTAAATTTCAAGAAGAGGCTATTTTGAGAACTTTATCGATCCTCAATAATCCAAAAATGATGAAGTTTATAATAGTGTTAGCACCAAAAGGAATATCTATAGCTGAAGAGCAGCAGATCCTCCAATTTCAAAAAAATAGTCAAGAGAATCTTAATTTTAGTAAATTGCTTAAAGATATGCCAAATATTAAAGGACAATGGTTCCCTGAATATTCACCTCGTTGCCCGAATTGTAATCAACTAATCACACAGATAAAGGGTTTTAATGTTGGGCTTCTGAAGTTTAAGTGTCCTTATTGTGGGTATCAAAAAAGTTGATTTAATGCAATTTTTGGGTATTGGATTTTTAAAAATTTAATAAATTGCCTTTAAAAATACTTAAATGACAAGAATAGTTCTCATAAAACAAGCATTTTTATTAAAATCTTTAATAATATTTTATATTGAATAATACAGTATATATTATATTATAAAACTAATAACAAGGAGCATAATTCAATTATGTACGTTGCAGCATTAGATTTAGGGACAACTGGTTGTAGAACTTATATTTTTGATTTAACAGGAACAATTATCGCAAGTGATTACCAAGAATGGCAGAGTTTTTACCCTTCACCATCATTTGTAGAACAAGATGCAAATATTTGGTGGGATTCAATTAAAAAAACAACCGAAAGAGCTATTGTTAAAAGTGGTATTGACAAAACTGATATTGTTAGTCTCTCAGTTACAAATCAACGTGAAACAATTGTGCCAGTTGATAAAGAAGGGAATCCTCTTCATAATGCATTAGTGTGGCAAGATAGACGCACTATAGATCAGGTTCAATATATCGAAAAGCAAGTTGGAATTGAACAGGTATATAAAACTACAGGTTTAACAATAGATCCATATTTTTCGGCTTCAAAAATACTGTGGTTTAAAGATAATAAACCAGAGATTTATAATAAAGCCCACAAATTCCTATTAGTTGCAGATTTTATAATCTATAAATTAACGGGTCAATTTTATACTGATTATTCAAATGCCTCTAGAACTATGCTGTTTGATATTAATAATTTAACATATTCCGATGAAATCGCATCGCAACTGGATCTCGATCTTGATAAAATGCCAGATACAATAGAGAGTGGAACAGATATCGGAGAAATAGTTACCGATGAGATTTCTTTTGAAAAGAAAACCTTGGTTGTAACTGGTTCGGGAGACCAGCAGTCAGCTGCTTTAGGTGTGGGTGTTGTTTCCCCCGGAGAGATGAAATGTACAACAGGAACAGGAAGTTTTATTCTGGCTTATCTGGATTCACCAAATTTTGATCCACAAAAACGAGTAGTGTGTAGTTGTCATGCCATTCCAGGAGCATGGGTTCAAGAAGCAAGCATTTTTACTTCTGGGGCGACTCTAAGATGGTTTAGAGATGAAATTGGACAAGCTGAATTTACACTAGCCGAACAAAAAGGTCAAGATCCATATGAAATGATGATTGCTCAAGCTGAAGACTCTCCTATTGGTGCAAATGGACTAGTTTTAATCCCGCATTTAGTTGGAGCAGGAGCACCACATTGGAACCCTCTAGCTAAAGGTGTATTATTTGGTTTAGCTCTGGGCCATCAGCGTAAGGATTTATATCGTGCTGTTCTTGAAGGAGTTGCCTTTGAAATTAGAAAAAACATAGATGTGTTCAAGGATATTGGAATTTCGCCTAAAGAATTAAAAGTAACTGGGGGTGGTTCACGGTCAGATTTATGGAATCAGATCTATGCTGATGTTTTGGGAATTACCTGTGTCAGAAATGTAATAGAAGAAGCAACTTCTCTTGGGGCAGCTATTCTAGCTGCTTCGGGTGCAGGAATCTTTCCTGAAATCGCAAAAGCCGCAGAATCATTGTGTAAAGTAGATAAAAGATGGAAAACTAATAAAGAAAATCGGAAGCGTTATGAAAAATTATATCAATTTTCACTTGAGCTTTATACCCATCTCAAAGACAACGAATTATATAAAAAACTTAATGCTCTGATTTAGTACTTTTACCAGATATTAAATGAATCTACTCCTTAATCATCAATTTTATATATTTATATTGTTATTCTTTCTTCAATCAGAAATAGTACTAATTCATACAAGAAAATAGAAAACATATCAGTGTGAGACAATAATGGAATATGAATCTTCGAGTGTTGAACGTGAAGAAAAAAAAAGCCGGAGAATAGTGGCCACTGTATTTTATATCTTAATTGTTGTAGCTAGTTTGGTTACGCTTGGAGGAGCTGTATGGAGCCTTGCTGATTGGCTTATTGGACCCACGGGAAAATTTGAAACGTTCCTAGGATTGAATTTGGGGTACCAAATTGCTATCATTGGTGGATTATTAGCCGGGATATTTTTTGTATTAGTTTTCTTCTTTGGCCTTTTTAAGAAATCTTCAAAATCCTTAATCAGATTTATCTATAAAAAGAGAGAGCTTGAAGAAAAGTATAAGAATCGTACAGACGTAAAAATTGCTGCTGGAGGTCTATTGATAAGCTTAATAGGGATTATTATTGGGGTAATAGTTGCTGTAGTATTAGACTTGTTAGGGGGTTCTTCAGGTACTTTTTCCCTTTTGGATTTTCTCTCAAGTACAGGACCTTGGGTTTTATTCATAGGGATAGGTCTTTTTGTAATAGCTGGAGTTGCACTTTTTATGATTTATTTTTGGAAGAATGGTTATTACCTTATACTAAGAATTATGGGGATTTTAGAAAAAGATAAATAAACTTAAATTTTCTTTTCTTTTTGTTATTAAATTAGTAATTTTAAGGACTACTCTTTTTTTTATGGTAATTCGCTTTCTAATAAATTCAAACCTAATCATTAATCGATCTTTTTAGCCTGATAGATAATATGGCACTAAAAGTAGGAACTGTCTTTAATTATCTCCAATTTCCAGATGTTTCTCACTTCCCCTTTGTTATAAGTAAAAGAGAAGATGGGAAATTTATACAGAAGGGATTATTTGTCTATACAGAATCTAATGAAGGATTTCTAATCGGAATTATCGATAAAATTATTCTTTTGAATGAATATTTTACAGATGCATTGACCATTAAAGCCTATAATGATGATTCTAATCCTAACATCTTAAAAGGTCTTTTTCCCAGTGAAGACTTTGAATTTGTTATCGCTCTAGTGAGGTGTCTAGGGATTATTCAATTTACTAACGGAGATAAAAGCGAAATTGAAAAAATTCGAAGGATGACCTATCCCGCTAGTCCAGGGAGAGAAGTATATATCGTAGAGGAGGATCTCCTCAAGAAATTCATCGGTTTCGAAGATATTTATGGTTTAAACTTAGGGAAAGTTAAAGTAATGAATATTGATGCTAAGATTAACATGAATCGCTTACTTAATAAACATTTTGCTGTCTTATCGATATCAGGAGGCGGAAAAAGTTATCTTACATCTATTCTCATTGAAGAATTATTGAATAGAAAAGAAGATTATGGTACTCCCGCTATTATTTTATTCGATGTCCATGGGGAATATTTGTATCTTAAGGACATCCCAGAACTAAAAGAGAAGGTAAAGATTCACCATATTTCCTATTTTCAAATCTCAGTTCCTATAATGTCAATTTATTCATTCAAGAAATACCAAGGAGAATTATCAAACGTTCAGATAAGGGAACTTTCCAAGTATCTTAAGAAGTTAAATAGAACTAAAGACAAGAAAGGAGCTTATACAATAAGCGATATAATTGAGGAAATTGAAAAAGAATCAGATGGAAATAAAAGTACTCGTCAAGCACTTATAGGTTGGCTCTCTGATCTTGAGAGGTTAACATTATTTGGGTCTCAAGAAAATCCAAGACTTGAAAAAATCCTGAGGAAAAATGAACTCATCATATTTAACCTGCAAAAACAGATTAGTATTAGAAAAAAGCAAATTATTTTGGATTATATTTGTGATCGCTTGTTTAAGCTACGAAGGTTAAACAAAATCCCTCCTTTCTTATTAGTAATTGAAGAAGCTCATCAATTTTGTCCTGAAGCAGCTCATTCTAGAGCGATCTCCAAACCCATAATAGAAATGATTGCACGAGAGGGGAGAAAATTCATGTCTTGTTTGTGTCTGATAAGTCAAAGGCCAAAAAGATTAAGCACTACGGCACTTTCTCAATGTAATTCGAAACTTGTGCTAAATATAAAAAACCCATACGATTTAAAGCATCTTATGGATAGTTCTGAAGCTATCACAAAAGAGTATGCCGATATGATCTCAAGTTTAGGTGTTGGAGAGATGTTAATAATGGGAAATGCCGTAAATTATCCCGTTTTTATCGATATTAGGAAAAGAAAGTACAAGTCTACAACTGAAGATCTTTCCCTTACTCAAGTATGTCTAAATTGGCAAGATAAACAATTATAGCATATCGGCAGTTATATTGTCTCTTATAGCAGTGTTCCTTTTATTAAGAACAATCATTTTTTTGTTCTTAGAAACACGGAATACGTTAATAATATTCATGCTTTCTAATTTCATGAACAACTCTTCTAAAATAAGACTGTTTACGTAAGGGAATTCTTTCTTTAAAAGCTCCTCTAAACGCTTATCTAAAATTTCTCCTTTATTTTTGATCAGAATATCAATTAATAGATTCAAAACGGGTTTTTGGTTCCATCTATGAGATTCCACATATACCACCTATAAAATTGTATGTTACCAGTAATAATCCTTTCATTCTAATTAATTTTGTGAATCCTAAACAAACAAACGATCTTCTTTTGATTCTTCAATTCTTCTGCTTTTTAACTTTTCCCCAAATTTATCGTACCAATCCATGATCTCCTTTGTAATAGTTGGATGAATATCTTTTCTTGCTTCCTTGAAATGATCGAGTGTTATTTTTCTTGCTCGTATATTTTCTCTTAGAGCAATCATCGCAGCCTCACGACACCATGTCTCAATGTCAGCTCCCGAAAAATCTTTTGTAAATTCATTTAATTTCTCAATATCTATGTTAGCTGTAAGAGGCATACCTTTTGTAAATATTTTAAGGATTTCAAATCTTGCAGTTTCATCTGGTGCAGGGACTAATAAGATACGATCAATTCTGCCAGGTCTTATCAAAGCAGGATCTAAGATATCAGGCCTGTTTGTGGCAGCAATTACAACGATATCTTTCATTACCTCTAATCCATCTAATTCAGTTAAAAATTGAGAGAGTACTTTTTCTGAAACACCAGAATCTGATGTATACCTGCCTCGACTCGGAGCTATTGAATCGAATTCATCAAAGAAAATAATACATGGAGCTGCCATTTTTGCTTTTCTGAAAACTTCTCTAATAGCCTTTTCACTTTCCCCGACCCATTTTGATAATAACTCTGGACCTTTAATCGAAATAAAGTTAGCTTTGCTCTCAGTTGCAACTGCTCTAGCTAGCAAGGTTTTACCACAACCAGGAGGCCCATAAAGCAAAATTCCTTTTGGTGGAGTAATTCCCATCCGAGAGAAAATTCCTGGATTAGATAAAGGCCATTCTACAGCTTCGACTAATCGTTGTTTTAAATCATCCAGACCCCCCACCTCTTCCCAGGACACATTAGGAACTTCAACAAATACCTCTCTAATTCCAGAGGGTAATACTTCTTTTAATGCTTCCGCAAAGTCGTTTTGTGTTACTTTGATCTGCTCCAATAATTCGGGATCGATTATTTCTGATTCTAAATCTATTTTTGGTAGATATCTACGTAAAGCTGACATGGCCGCTTCTCTAGATACAGCAGAAATATCAGCACCCACAAATCCGTGAGTAATTTGAGCAAACTCTTTTAACGATATTTTTTTATCAAGAGGCATGTTCCTCGTGTGAATTTGAAATATTTCCAACCTTCCTTTTTCATTAGGTACCTTTATTTCAATTTCACGATCAAATCTACCCGGTCTTCTGAGAGCAGGATCCAAACTATTTGGTCTATTAGTCGCACCGATAACAATTACCTTTCCTCTACCATGTAACCCATCCATGAGAGCTAACAGTTGGGCAACTACTCTTCGTTCTACTTCACCAGTAACCGTTTCTCTTTTTGGTGCGATAGCATCGATTTCATCTATGAAGATTATAGATGGGCTTTTTTCTTCAGCTTCAATGAAGAGTTTCCTTAACTTCTTTTCAGATTCGCCATAAAATTTACTCATTACTTCAGGTCCATTTATTGAGATAAAATGCGCTTCACTTTCATTAGCTACAGCTCTAGCTAATAATGTCTTTCCACATCCTGGTGGGCCTCTGAGTAACACACCTTTGGGAGGATCTATTCCCAATCGTTTAAATAATGAAGGATGCCGTAAGGGTAATTCAACCATTTCTCTAACTCGTTGAATTTCTCTGTCTAATCCTCCAACATCTTCGTATGTTATATAACCAGCACTCACTTCATCATCTTCAGTTATTTTTTCACTGATGTTTAGAACCGTGTCTTGGCCTATTACACAAACTCCTCCAGGTCTTAAATTAATGACTTTAAATGTTATTTCTCGACTGATTCCAAGCGAGATAAAGATAAAATCATCAATGGTGACTGGGTAATTATTCAGTTTTCTTTTTACAAAACTTTCAAAATGAGGATTATCAGGTATTTTTAGACCAGAAGGTGCTAAAACAATGTTTTGAGCTGTCTCCACTTTAACCCTTCGAAGTTCCACTGTATCATCAATCCTTGAACCAATATTCTTTTGTAATCTTGAATCTATACGTACAATTCCTAAACCGCTATCTTGGGGATAGCTTGGCCATGCAATACCCGCACTGTGTTTTTTTCCAATAACTTCTAAATGGTGTCCAGTTTGAATTTGTAGTTTGTCCATAGTGTCTTGATCAATGCGAATTATATTTTTCCCAATATCCCTTTTTTTAGCTTTCTGAACTCGTAACATTACTCTTGGGATATTAGCTTCTTCTTCCTCATCAGGGCCCTTTGAAGTCATGATATTATATTTATATGGTGATCTAATTTATTTACTATTTAAAATAATTAATTTTGTAAAAGTTTTTCCATTATTAAAAATTAAACATTAACTTTTCTTCAGAAAATCATCTAGGGAAACTTGAGTCTTCTTCGAATCCAATTTTCTCAATCGTTCCAATGCATTTTCAACTCTTTGTTTTGAAAAATTGTGTTGTTCTACTAATAATTCTTCAATTCTCTCAAAGTTGATCTTCTTGGATTTTGGTAATTTATATTCCTTTTTAACATCAGGATTTAAAAAAATATTCTTAATTGGTTCTATTATCGCATAATCCAATTGAATTTCTTTACCCCCAGCTTGAACTTTATTTTTTAAAATATTTTCTAATGAACCATATTTCTTAATTAAATTTAAAGCGGTTTTTTGACCAATTCCTTTAATTCCCGGATAAAAATCGGTACCAATAAGGATTCCCATCTCTATTAATTGCTCTCGAGATATACCTTGGGTATCTAAAAATTTCGATAAGGAGACATATTCTATATCCAACGTAACAGTTGTATCCCTTACCTTTCTGCTACGATTGATTGCAAAATTACGTAATAAACGTTGTCCTCCGAATAATAGAGTATCATAGTCTTGAGAAGCGCATGCCCATGCATCTCCAACTTCAACCATGTATGCAGATTGAGCTTCTCCTTCAGAACTGGCCTGAACAATTGGGATTCCCATAGACTCAATCAATTTTTTGCTTTCCTCAATCATGTTCTCGTCAAGTTTAGAAGTAAATTGAGCAAATTTTTTGGCTTCTTTAAAATCTTCAGCATCCTGAGCTTCAACCATTTTCTGTTGCGCTTCTTCCTTTATTTTTTTACGCCCTTTAATAGTCTCCATCTTTAACTCAGAAGGTATACCGTCAAAAACGTAAATAGGTTTAATATTATGCTCAAGAAAATTAATACTTCTATAAAATAATCCGGAAAGATGCGAGGTTGTATTTCCCTGGTAATCCTTCAAAGGGGTTCCATCCCGTTGGCGTATTATTGCTAAAAACTGATAAATCGTGTTAAAAGCATCGATTGCTATCTCTTTCTTGAAAAGATTTTCAAAAGTTATCGTTCGTTTTACTTCATTAACTAGTTCATTTATTTTAATACCCATGGTTGAGATTTATCCTTTTATTATACCTTCGATTATAATATGTGATTCAATTTATATAATTACAACTTATTTTAATCTAGTACTGCGAGGTCTCCTTTTTAATTTAGATCCACAATTTTCACAGAATTCATTTAATTCACTACTCTTATGAACGGTTCCACAATTTATGCAATATACCTGCCATTGTATTTTATTTTTTATTCCCTCTTTAAATAAGGGTGAGAATGGGATATTTAACTCCGAGCAGACGTTCTCAATAGAATAATCATTGGTAAACATTGTTACATTTTCGTGATTGTTTTCAATCAATTCCCAAGCCAATGCAATTAATCCATTATCCGCTTCTGATAGGGCTTTCAAGTCTCCGGTTTTTTTTGCAATATCTTTGACTTTTCTGATAGATACTTTTTTTGGAATTTTTACTTCCAATTTTTTATTTTCTATTGCTGCGGTTATTTTATTCAGAATATTACGGTTTTTATCTTTGTACTTGCTAACTTTCACTTCTTCAATGATTGAGGGAGTGGTATAGATAATTCCACTAAATAAAGTAAAATCAATTCCAGTTAGGAATATATTTGTATCAAAAATAAATATAGGGGATATAGATTTCATACTACTATTCTTCTGGTGAATCATCTATTGGTATTCTCACGGTAGAGAGAATTTTTTTCCTTAAACGTGAATAATAACTTTTATCAAATCTTATAAATTTAGTTCGTGATTTCGATTTACGAATCCTGATTTTAGAATTAGGTGGAATTTTCTTAATGGTTCTCTGGCCATCAATAACTATTTTTCCATCTAATCGAGGTCGTAATAGCTGGATTTCAACTTCAGAATCGATTGGTACTATCATTGGTTTAAGCCCAGATCCCGCAAAACTATTTAGAGGCGTTATCTGCATAATCTCTATATTTGGTGTCACAATCGCTCCCCCGGCACTTAGATTATACGCTGTAGATCCTGTTGATGTGGAAATTATAACCCCGTCAAGGTAACTGCGGTTAAGAAAAATATTATCAATTCTTATAGAAACTTGTAATACCTTAGAACTCTTCGAAGAAACAACTAGAACTTCGTTTAAAGCGTTACTTAACTGTATCTCATCTGAGTTTTTAACTAAGTAAGGAGTGATTTTTGAGCAGGTTTCATAATCAAATTCACCATTTAAAACCTTAATTAAATCTTTAAAAACCGTTCTTTCATTGGATTCATCTAAAAAACCTATTGAACCAATGTTAACCCCCAAAATTGGTGGAGGATCTTGCTGAGATAAGCCATTCGCTACACGTAGTATCGATCCATCCCCGCCGACAACAACTATAAACTTAATATTTGCAGAACTCATTTCACCCAAATCCATACCGTTATGAGGGAATATTTTGGGGGCAATTCTCGTCTCTAAATAAATGACTTCTCCCTTTTGAACTAGAAACTCAAAGATTTGTTTTGCGAGTTTGATAGCCCTTTCCGAATCCATTCTGCAAGCAATGGCAATTGGTTTCTTTTCCATAAGTAACAAAATAATTTTTGTTTACTTCTTATTATAATTAATCAAAAGATAAAAAAAAATGATTCTAAAATTCCTTAATGTAAATAAATTTGAAAAAAGGTTCGAAATCTAATAAAAAAATGTAGAATGGATTTAATTTGTAAATACTCTATTGATTAAAGTCTTCCCAGCTAGTGACCAGTAGTCTACCTGGGCTGTTGAGATTGTATCAGGATTTGCTTTTAGTTCTTTCAATTTACTTATTAAATCCTCATCTTTCGGCCATTCAACATCCACAGATTCAAACGTCTCTAAATCCATGATATTTATCATAGTGTCCTCAATAAAATTAATTTGTCCACTCCCTTTGATGATTTCTGGAACTTCTACCATATGTCCAGACGGTATCGTTAGTGAACGTTTGTTATTGTCGAAAAGTCCAACACATACAACTCTAACTTTCGCGTGGCCATGCTTCCCGCTTTTTGAACGCTCTGTACTTTTAATAATACAAGGTTCTTCATCTACCATTATATACTGGTTAATTTTTAATTTCTGTATCTCAGTTCTTCGAATAGACAATTAGAATACACCTTTATTTATAGAAATCTTACCAAATATTTTTAATTTTGTTATTTCTTTTAACTAATTATATATTATATTTTTTCCAAAAAAAATTTTAGTTTTTGAGAAGTTTTCCATTGTAAAAGTAAGAAAAATAATGTTGGGATTAAATGGTTTTAGAGAAACTTGGGAGATCATTGGATACTGCTATACGTAAAATTAGGCGGCTTCCTATTGTTAATGAAGATGCTATAATTGCCCTTATTCAGGAACTACAACGTGCGTTGCTCTCTAGCGACGTAAAAGTTGAATTAGTCTTTGAGATGACCGAAAATATTAAAAAAGAGGCAATGAATACAAATCTCCAGAAAGCTCGAAGAAAAGATTTTACCATTAAACTCGTACACGATGAATTAATTAATCTCTTAGGAGGTAAGCCCTCGCCAATTCGGATAAAACCCGGAAAAAAGAATGTAATTCTCCTTGTTGGAATCCAAGGTTCTGGAAAAACAACCACCGTTGGCAAGTTAGCTAAATTTTATAAGAGCAAGGGCTATAAAGTAGCTGCATTAACCACGGATACATGGCGACCTGGTGCCTATGAACAATTGGTTCAATTAACAGATCAAATAGGAGTAAAATGCTATGGCAACCCAAATGAGAAAAATGCAATTAAAATTGCTGTACAAGAGACTAAAAAAGCCATTAATGATGGAAATGATTTAATTATTGTCGATACTGCAGGTAGACACAAAGAAGAAAAAGAATTAATGAAGGAAATGGCAATTATTGAGCAGAAACTCAAACCAAACGAAATCTGCCTAGTGATAGACGGTACTTTAGGTCAGCAAGCTTTTAACCAAGCAGTTGCATTTGATCAAACAACTAATCTCGGTTCTATTATAGTAACCAAATTAGATGGGACTGCCAAGGGTGGAGGTGCATTATCTGCTTGTGCTGCAACAAATGCGGGGATAAGATTCATTGGTGTTGGAGAAAAAATCGATGATCTTGAAGATTTTGAACCTTCGAAGTTTGTAGGCACTTTATTGGGTGTACCCGATATTGAATCATTAATCAAAAAAGTAGAAGAAGCCGAAATCGTTCCTGATGATGAAACTGTTAAACGAATGATGCATGGGAAATTCACTCTTGAGGATTTGTATCAACAATTGATTTCAATAAAGAAAGTTGGGAAATTTCAGCAAATTCTTTCTATGATGGGTGGAGGAAACATACCTGATGCACTAAAAGGCGACGCTGAAAGAAACCTTGAAAGATGGAGGATTGTATTAGATTCCATGACTCATGACGAAAAAATGGAGCCTAAAATTATCAAGAAGACAAGAAAAAGAAGAATAGCTATTGGGAGTGGTACTGATTATTCTGTAATTAATAAGATGCTCGATCAATATAACCAAATGCGCAAGTTTATGAAGAGATTTCTTCAAATGCAGAAAAAAGGGAAGGGAATGCCCGGAATGCCTGGACTACCTGGAGGAAAGGATGGTGCTGATTTCATGAAAAAATTAGGGAAATTTTAAAATGCAATTTAGACAAAAATAAGTTTGATTACATTGGTCAATTTCCTACTGCTTATCGAAAAAATAATTGAGTATAACAAGAAAACAATTGATAATGGATTAACACCTCAAAAAATATATCAATTATGTTCATGTATAAGAGAAGCTTTTTGTTTGTCTTATGCAATTAGGAAACATAATAACTTATTTTTATATTCCAAAAAAGAAGATATATTGATTAGTTTTTTAGGAAAGAAATTAAGGTACCTAGGACCTGATGAAAGATCTCAGGCTATTCTGTTGCTGAAAGCAGTAAACATTGGTAAAGTAATTTCCCAAACAAATTATAATTATCCAAAAGAATCGACTCCAGGTATAAATGTTATAAGATTTTCAAATGAATCGTCATTTCTTCAATACATAGATTCACTATTCGTATCTACCTATTTTTTAGACATTGAATATTATGATGGACTAATCAAAGAACCGGAGAAGATAGATTCAGTGTATATAAGGGATGATACTCTTTTTGTTATCTCTTCCTCGGAATTAAACAATAATTTTAATGAAATATATAATCATTTCATGAAACAGAAAAATGTAAAATTTATATCTCTTACAGATATTAAACCTATTGAAAACAAGATTTTGTATATAAATTTCATAAAAGACCAGCAAGAAATTAAAAATAAGATATGATCTTAAAGAATGGGAAGATTTTTTCAAAAGGGTTATTGAATAAGGGAGCTATTCTTATTGAAAAAGGCACTATTGTAGAACTAGTCTTTAATCCTGATGAACAAGAGTATCTAAGGTTGTCAGAAAAAAATCGAGATAACCAAGAAATTGAGTGTGAAAATAGATTAATTCTTCCGGGCATTATAGATATTCACTCCCATTTACGTGATATGGGACAGAAAGAGAAAGAAACTTTTATCTCAGGAACCAAAGCTGCAGCCCATGCGGGAATAACAACAGTATTTACGATGCCAAATACCATTCCCCCTGCCATCTCAGAGAAACAAGTAAAAATATGGATGGAAAGAGCTCAAAATAATATTTATGTTGATGTCGGATTTATCGCGGGATTTCCTGAAGGATTAAATGTAGAGGAAGTAGAAAAGATTATTAAACTCGGGGTAATTGGATTTAAAATTTACCCTCTCAATCCTCTAAATGGTATTGATTGGACCAAATCTGAAAATCTTGAAAAAATTCTTTCTATTTCCTCCAAATTCCAAATTCCAATATTTATTCATCCTGCTTATCCTCTTCCCGATACAGACAAAAATGAAATCATTAAAGATTTTAACAAAAAAAAGTACCCCCTATTGAAATTACACGATCTTCTAAATCCCATTAAAATGGAGGAGCAGTTTATATCCTATGTTATTCAAACGTATAAGTCATATGTAATTAGAAATGAATTAATACCTCTCAGGTATCCGATCATCCATTTTTGCCATGTTTCTTGTAAAGAATCTTATGTAATGATACAAGACGCACTAAATGTGAATAAAAATTTTAAGTTATCTTTTGAAGTTACACCCCACCATCTCGTTTTATCTAATGATGTGCTATTGGAAGTTGATAACTACGGTAAAGTATTACCTCCCTTACGAAATTCCAAACAAAACCAATTTCTATTGAATGAATATAGTAATGGGAATATTGATTTAATAGGCACTGATCATGCACCTCATACTCTAAATGAAAAGTCGGGAGATTACTCAAATGCACCTTCTGGATTCCCTGGTTTTGAGACATATCCTTTAGTTTTATTGGATTTAATGTTTAAATTCAAAATCTCATTAGAAAATTTTGTAAAAGCCGCCTCAGAAAATCCCTCAAAGACCTTTAAATTAAAGAATAAGGGATTTATAAACAAGGGGTTTGATGCTGATTTAATAGTGTTAGAAAAAGTCCCAGATTACCCAATTAAAGCTCAAAATTTTATCACAAAAGCGAAATATACTCCTTTCGAGGAATACCTTACATCAGTTTCAATTTGGAAAGTGTTTTTACGAGGAATTGAAATAAATGCATCTGGTACTCCTCCTAAGGGCAAAATATTATTAAAGAAATTATAACCTATAAAAGTATAGTCAAAATAAATATTAATAACGTTATCAAACCAAAGAGCCTGGACTATGTCTGAAGAAGAAAAATTTACTTTAGAAGATGGATCAATGCTAATATCTTTTGCAAGAGAAAATATCGAATTTTACCTTCAAAACAATAGAAAAATGCCTATCCCCGAGGATATAAAAGATAAATTTGGAGATAAATACGGAGCATTTGTTACGCTTAATAAGAATGAAGAGACGGGAAATCCCTTGAGGGGATGCATAGGGTATATTGAACCCACATATTCCTTATATGATGTAATTCATAGGGTATCTATTAATTCTGCCATTGATGATCCTCGATTTCCTTCCGTCACAATAGAAGAAATGGACGAGATTGTAATTGAAATATCAATCTTGACTCCTCCTAAATTGATTGAGGTTAAGGATCCCAATGATTATCTTACCAAAATTGTAATTGGAAGAGATGGACTGATTGCTGAGTTAGGTGGTTGGCGTAGAGGATTATTACTCCCGCAAGTTCCAGTAGATCATGATAGAAACTGGGATGTTGAAACTTTTCTCTCTCACACATGCTTAAAAGCCGGACTCTCCAGCGACGAATGGAGAGATATTAAGCGTGTTAAGATTTTTTCCTTCCAAGCGATATTATTCGAAGAAACCTCACCAAGAGGGGAAGTGGTAAGGAAATACCTTTAAACTGGGTAAATCCTTTCGAAAACTTGTCTTATTTACTACAGTCTATATAACGTTTATTTAAATTTAATACTTGATTATACAATTTTAAATCATTTTCCAGTAATATTCAATAATAAAATTTGAGAATCACCTAATCCCTTAAGCATAAAAATTCTGATTATGCAAAGGGCTTGAGAGTTTATTTGTTGAAGAGGAGGCTGAGTTGTCACAGATTAATGGAGTTATATGCAATACTTTAACATTCTCAAGTAAAAATAATGAAATCATTAAAAGTTTAAATTCACTTCTTATACGTCATATACTTACAAATGATGCAGATTGTCTTCTTCTTTTCGGGAGTATGGGAGATGGTAAGGTATTTAAAAATAATATTGAAGAAAAAATAGAACTAATTGATTTGGCACTTAATATTTCAGAAAACAAAACGCCTCTTTTAATTGGTATATATGGCTCCGATGCTGATTCTGTTATCGATGAGATAATGAATCTTGGAAAGAGATTCAAAAACCTTAATTATATGATTTCTCCTCCATCTACACAAAAAATCCCTAATGATTCGATTAAATCTTATATCGAAAATATCTTAGGAGCCATTGAGTCTAACGTTAAAATATATTTACTTAATAATCCCCCTGAAACCGGTGGGAATGAAATCGAACCAGATATCTTAAAACATTTAACAGAATTTGATAATTTAAGAGGAATAAATGATGTGTTTTATAATATAAAGAAGTGCAAATCCTATCTTCAACATATGGAAGAAAACTTCTCAGTCTTTTGTGGATTGGAAGATAATTTTCAAAATTTTTTTCAGCTCATCCCAGTTGAAAATAGGAAGAATAGCGGGATTGTATCAAGTCTTAGTAACTTAGTAAACATGTGTTCAAAGTTATATGATTACGCAACGGAGGATAACCTATTAAATCTTATCCAAATACAAGATCAAATAAATGACACTAGAAAAAAGATATATGATGTCAAAGTTAGTGAGGATGGTGAGAAAATTGGCTTGAAGTATGCGTTGTTATACCTATATAAGGATTTATTATCAAAAAAGGATGAAAAAGTTAATGATACTATATCTCTGCTGGAAGAAGTTGTCGATCCAATCTCAAAAGACCGAATAGAGGCTACAGTAAATTATTTACTTAATAACAAACTTATTTATAAATTGTACTCAATAGGAAAAAAAGATCTCTACCAATTTCATGATATCATTAATACTTTTTCCAAAATAAATATATTAGTGGAGCAAGGCAATGTACGGAAAATAAAAGGGCCGTACATTGCTGACATAAATACAATTTACCGTGTCAAATTTGACAATAGCCAATTAGTTTTTAGGTTCCGTACCAGCAAGTTTTACCAGTTCGAGAACCTGATAAAACAAAAGCTTTTGTTCCCTTTTCTCGATAAGAATCTCACACCACAGGATCTTGATTTGAGAATAAAAATTAATGAGATAATTAATAAAAAAATGGGATCCTACATTTTTAAAAAGGAAAATCCTCCTATCATACCTGTAAGCAACCTAGTTTACTTTGATGAAACTAAGGAAACAATTCCGTTCGTTTTTTCAGTTCAAGAATATATTCATGGTAAACCTTTATCTCAACTATTAAGTAAGTATGAGAAAGAAGGGATAAACATGAATACAACTAAAGTTCTCACACTCTTTGATACTCTAGGGCATACATTAGCAGATTTACACCAAA